>JAEEGI010007447.1_pt1 | contig 24516 bp, 9 predicted proteins | sample 8958751 | NCBI WGS metagenome assembly JAEEGI01 (sample SAMN16246545, study PRJNA631951) | gut metagenome | biome: gut microbiome; feature: rumen; material: KS-attached | host: Bos | place: Iran: Karaj | collected 2018-10
CATCAAAAACAAAAACCATCTAATATTAAATAAAATTAAAAAAAAAAAGAGGAGTAAAATAATCAAGAAGTAATTTTATTATAATTTTCATTTCTTGATTTGTAATATGAATCAACACGCAAATATTTTTCAGCTACTAGATAATATAAATGGTAATAAAATAATTTTTTTAATTATAATTTCCAATATAAAAATATTTTATTTTATTTTTTTATCTGAATTTATGTTTTTTTATCCTAATTCAATTTCTATTTTTCATAAGAAGTATTTTTAATTTCTGCTTTTCTTTCTATAGTTCTTCCTCTTCTCTGCTAAATAACTTTTAATTAAAATATATTAGAAATAAAAATAAAAAATAACAATTATTCAATTAAACCATTGTTACAAAAATTGTAAATATTTTGGGACAATGATTTATTATCTATTTGTTTATATACATCCTTATTGTTTGAAGCATTTTTGCAATCGATTGTTTGATCATTCACTTTTTTTTTCATTAAAAAACAAAAGATAGAAATATTGAACTAATATTCATTGTCAGTTATATAAATTTTAATTCTTTATCATTGAAAAGGAAAATCTCTTTTTTCAAATTTAACAAAGAAATATAAAAATTTCTTTGATGCTTTTAATAATTTTTTTTGTAAAAATTTTAAACACCATAATTACAAAACTAAAAAATAAATGTCAGAAAAATTAAATAAGGATGATAATTCATCAAAAGTTATTAATAAGGAAGAAAATGATGAAACTGAAAACAATTTAAATATAAATAATAGTTTAATTAACAGTAAATGTCTTCTTAAAGAATTAGAAGAAAAGTGGGACAAAATTGAAAAAAATAATTCTCTCAATTCTGTATCTCTTTCTGAAAAAAAACAATCAAAGAATAATTCAATAAGTTCTTTTAAAAATATAGGAATTACTATAAAAGATATTATAAAAACAAAATATAAAAAAAATTATGAAGATATTTATTATAAAAATGATAATAATTTTAATGATTTTATTACTCATAAAAAAGAAGAATTACAAAAATATAAAAAAAATAAGAGTAATAATCATATATTAATGAATAACTTTAATAAAGAATTAAATTTGAAAAAAAACAACAATATAAATTATATTCAACCAAAATTATTATTTTCTGAAGAAAAAATAAAATTATTATCTCCTGTATCTTATAAATTAAAACCAAGTATTAAAAAAGGTAATAATAAATCTGCTCTTAGTGATGATGAATTCAATTCAAATTTTGTTTTCGAAAAAAATCCAAGTTTTAAAGAAATATCAAAAAAAATAAACAATAAATTGGCAGAATTGAAATACAGAAGTCAATTTAACAAAACAAATAAAAAGCAAAATAAATTACTTACAATTAAACCAATAAAGATTCCAAATTATAAAAATGAATTAAAAGAACTTCCTTTTTCTATAATGCCTTCGAGTTCAATTGAAGAAAAACCTTTGAAAAAATTTATATATTCTAAAAATAAAGATTTAAATTCAATATATAAAATTATCATGAATTAATTTCATTCTAATATGAATAAATTTATTTTATAACTAAATTCCTATAAATTTAGCATACAATTAAACATAACATATAATAATTTCTTTAATCTTTAATAACTACTTTTTTAATATATTGCTTATTTTATTCTAAAACAAAAATTAAAAAATAATTTTATATCCTCTAATTTTTTCTTCTCTGAACCTAATCAATAATCTTTTTTTCTATGGTTCAGAATAATAATTTTTGGTTTTTTTATTTTTTTAATTTCCTTTGATCTTATTGTATTTATTCTAGAATGTTTAATTGTATAATTGATTTAATAAATTTAAAAGGGGAACCAATATTATATTTTACAATTTAACTGGATTTAAACAATTGAATACAAATTTTATATACATTCATTAAATATTAAAATGAAAAAATATAAAACATAATAAATTGTATACCTAAAAAATAAATGTCATTAATCAAAAAATCAAAAATATATTTAATATTTATTATACTTTTCTTTCCAATCACTTTATCTTATAAAACAGAACAAGTTATTGCAGAATATGATTCAGAAACTCAAACTTTAATATATAAAGGAAACCTTTATATTCTCTCTCCATCACCTACGGAACCCTTAATATTAAAGGCAAAAGAAACAAAATATGAATCTAAAGAATCAAAAGAAGGATTATCTGGAGCAGAATTTTGGTTTTACCTTATCGTTGCAATTGCATTAGTATGTTTCGCTGGAGCAATGTCTGGATTAACAGTAGGATACCTTTCAATAGATACATTAATATTAGAATTAAAAATTTCCAATGGAACAGAAATTGAAAAATATTATGCAAAAAAAATATTATCAATAGTATCCAATCATCATTGGTTACTTGTGACATTACTTTTATGTAATAGTTTTGCTGCAGAATATATGCCAATTGTTCTTGATAAACTTGTAAGTGAGTTAATGGCTGTAATTCTATCAGTTACTCTTCTTTTATTTGTAGGTGAAATTATTCCTCAAGCTGCATGTACAGGTCCTAATCAAATGAAAATTGCTTCCTTCTTAGCTCCATTCACATACTTTTTAATGGTTATTACTTACCCAGTATCTTATCCTATTGCTCTTCTTATGGATTGGATTATAGGAACTCATGGAAAAAGCAGATTTTGTAATAGTGATTTAAGAACTTTGATAAAGTTACATACTGTTGATGCTTTAAAAAATTTTGATGTTGTTGATGATGAATATCATCAAGATAGTGAAATAAAAGATTTAAAAGAAGGTGAGAAAGTAGGACTTTCAAAAGAACAAGTCAATTATATGGTAGGTGCTCTTGATATTAGTTCTAAGAAAGCCTTTGATATAATGATTCCAATTGAAAAAACTACTTTGATTGATTATAATTCTACTATTGATAGAAAGTTTATTCAAAACTTACTCACAAAAGGTTTTAGTAGAATTCCAGTATATTTAAATGATCGTGATAATATAATTGGAATTTTAAGGATTAAACAATTAATTGGAATTGATATTTCTAGACAGAAAACAATTAAAGATTTAAAAATTACACTTTCAAGTCCTTTGATTATTAGTAAAAATATGCTAGCTATGGATTTATTGACTGAATTTAGAAAAGGAAGATCACATATGGCTTTTATTACTGAATCTTCTAATGTTGAAAAATTACAAAGAAGATTAGGTTTAGATACTAATAATTCATTAAGAGATTATACAATTTTAAGTAAATTAGAAAAAGGTGATAATAAAGGAAATTATGTTAAAATTTTAGGAATTGTTACTATTGAAGATGTCCTTGAAAAAATGTTTAACATTGAAATTTTGGATGAAGATGATTATAATAAAGGAAAGAAAAAAGATAATCTTAAAAAAGTTCTTACTAAACAAATTACTCAAAGCTTTATAGATAAAAACAAATCTTATTTGAATGATATGTTCGATCAAAGTAATAAAGATACTATTATGGAAGATAATAATACTTATGGTTTGGATGAAGATTATATTTTATACAAAGATGAAAAACAAAAGAATCCTATAATTTAAAGCATATAAATAATAAATATTATTTAAATGAGAATAAGAAATAATTTTTAAAATATAAATTTTATTCATAATATTTATGGAAAATTTTTTTATCCAAAAAAAATGTTAATTACATAATTTTTTAATTATTAAAATGATTCATAAGTAAATAAAAAGTAAAAAAAAGTATTAATGAAAAATGTAATTGCTAGAAACTTTTCAAATGATAATTAATAAATTAATTTTATTGTAATATTTAGAGATTGATTCATAAAAATATAAATAATTAAAAAAGAATCTCCTTAATCAAGAATTTCAGAAAAGAGCTTCTATAAAAAAACTCACACAATATAATTTATCTTATTTTCTTTTTAATATTGAGTAACAACCAAAAATAAATTTTTCATAAGTTCTTTTAAAAAACCATTTTTATAAATTCAAAAAGAGAATTGAATTTAATTATATTCATCATATATGCTATAGATTTTAATAATTTATCTCTTTTTAACATTTTTTTATAAAAAATAAAAACCTTAAAGAATGGACCCAAAATCAATATATAAAAATATATCAAAATTCTTTGATTCCAACGTTTTACCAAATTTTATGAATTTCATAAGAATTCCAAACTCATCTCCTGAATATGACCCAAAATGGGATTCAAATGGTCTTTTACTCAAAGCTTCAAAAAATATAATAAATTTTGCAAAATCTCTTTGCTTAAAAAACACAGAAATAACTCTTCTTAAAGATGAAGGACACACTCCTTTCATTTTAATAGATATATCATCAAAAGTAAATGAAACAAAAACAATATTATTTTATGGTCATTTTGATAAACAATTAGATTCTCCAGGTTGGGATTCAGGAAAATCAGCAACAAATCCAATAATAGAAAATGGTAGATTATATGGAAGAGGAACAATTGATGATGGATATGCAATTTTTTCTATATTAACTGCAATTAAATTTTGTCAAGATTATAATTGTTTAAATTCGAGAATTATTTGTATATTTGAAGGAAGTGAAGAATCTTCAAGTGATGATTTACATTATTATTTTAATAAATTAATGCCTGTTTTCGGAGATAATATTTCTTTATTTTGTTGTGTTGATTTAACATGTTTAGATTATCAAAAAATGTGGATTGTTAATTGTATTAGAGGTGTTATGGATTTTGATGTTAAAATTACTACCTTAAATCAAAATATGGATTCTAATTATGTTAAAGGAGCTTTTCCTGATAATTTTATGATTTTTAGAAAATTATGTGATTTAATTAGAAATGAAAATGGTGAATTTTTACTCGATGAATTAATTCTTTCTGAGGATAAAATTCCTAAAGATAGAAAAAAAGAATTAGAAGATGCTGCTAAAAATATTGGAAAAGATTTTATTAAAAAAATTCCATTATATGAAAATACTAAACCAATGGAAGATGATATTTATAAATTATTATTAAATAATATTTGGAAAGTAAGTATGATTATAAAAGGAATTGATGGAATCCCAGATAAAAAAGAAGAAGGAAATATAATTTCAAAAAATTTAAGTGCAAGAATCCAAATGAGAATTCCTCCTCTTTTAAGTGGTGAAAAAGCTTTTGAAGCAATAAAAAAAAAATTTACTGAAAATACTCCATTTAATGCAAAAGTTGAAGTAAATTTATTAGGAAATGTTGATGAAGGATGGAATGATCAAAATCTTAGTGATAGAACTAAAAAAATATTTAATTATGCTAGTAATGTTGGCTTTGGTAAAGATGTTGGTTTTAAATTTGATGGTGGCTCTGTTCCTTTTATTGAATATTTTGGGAGAAAATATCCAAATAGTGAAATAACAAATTTAGGTATAAGAGGTTTAGAATGTAATGAACATGGACCTAATGAATCTGTTGATTTGGAAGCTTGTAAAAAATTTATTGTTTCATGTGTAGTATTAATGAGTGAATATTAAATTGAAATTTTAGAAAATTATGAAAAATATTTAAATTATTTGATTTAGAGAATAATATTAATTATTATTTGATGAATTTGTCTTTAAATGTTTTTTATAATCTTCATTTAATAGATTTTTTCAATTTGTTTATGTAAGTATTTAAGAGTTTTCTAAGTACTGAAATTAATAATAAATCACTAATAAATAATAAAAAAAATGAATAATTTAAATTTTGAGAAAGAAAAATGAAAAAACACAAAATATCAATAATTAAATTAAAAAATAAATTTAAATTGTATTTATAATATCTAATTCAACTTCTCTCTTATATATTTTTAAATATCCTACAAAAACAGATTTCTAAATAATAATGTTGAAAATGCTTTTTTTAAATTATTTAAGTTTAAAATTTTTCTAAATTATTGATAGTATCCTTACAAAATTTACATTTATTTCTATTATATTTATCTTCATTATTTTTTTATTTATTTTATAATTAAATTTAAAAATTTAAAAATAAATTTACTGTTTATTTTTATAAATGCTGACATTAAATTCACAATCTTAATTTCCCGATTTTTCTATTAATATTTGTGAGTAAAATTTTAAAAAAATAAAAAAAAACATTTAATTTTTTTAAATGTAATATCTCTTTACTTTATTTAATAATATTAAAAATATATAAATGAATTATTATATATTTTATAATAATTTTTAATGTTTGAAATTAATAAATCCTTTAAATCTATCAGCAATACATGAATTTGCTAAATCATTATATACCATAGTAACTTTACCACTTAAAAACTTTTCTTTAATTAAATCTTCTAATTCTCCAATTTTCTTTAAATTTTCATATTCTTGAGATGAAGTATTTTTAAAAAAAAGAAAGTAAATAACAGTAATATAAAAACAATCAAAAAAATGAGAAATATAATATAAAATAATCATGGCCCAATTGATTCTTAATATAACATAAACTCTAGATATAAATGTAATAATAATATAAAAAATTGTGACTAACATATATAAAAAAGAGTAATGAAAAATATTATTAACTAATTCTCTATCATTATCATTCATAATAAAATCATCACTTTGATTTTTAGTATTCTCTTTCATTTCAGGAATTTGAAGACTTATTTTCCTTTTTATTTTACTCATTATATTTTCTTTTTTCAGAGTATTATGTTCTTGATAAGAATGTTTAACATCAAAATCATTATTTTCTTGATTAAATGTATCTAAAATTTTCATTTCATTTTCAAAAAAAACTTTATCCTCATTTTTTTCAAATTCATCTTCATATTTTATTTCAGCATCCTTTTTTCCTAATAAATAAGAAACACTATCTATCTTTTTTTCTTTTATTACTTTAGTTAAAAACTCCATGATATTTTTTTGATTTTTTTTTTCTAATAAATTTTTTTTTTTTAATTCTTCAAATTCATATGAATTTAATAATTTTGATTTTGACTCTCCTTCATTAAAAGTTGAAATTATATTTGATTCATTACCTTCATTTTCAATTTTATCTTCTAACAAATTAATTTTTATTTCTTGTTTTTTATGATTTTTTCTCATTTCATAAAATTTAAACAATTGTTTTTTCAAATAAAATTGAATATAAAATGTAATAGAAAATAAGAGGAAAAAAAGAACACAAAAAGTAATATATAAATAATTAATAAAAGGAATTTCAATTTTAATTTTACAATTACAATAACTCATAAATATTTGAATGGGGTAAATAAAAAATAAAAGTACAATAACAATAAATTTTAAAGTTTTATATGCACAAACATAACATCTTTTACTTATCTTTTTAGTTCCTCTTCTTAAATTTGCATCTAAACCGATAAAAACAATAAATAATAATAAATAAATTGATGTTATTGATGAAATATTTAATTCATTCATTATTCTATCAAATAAGTAATTTGCTCTTTGATATTGACAATAAGGATCATAACACATATAAATAAATCTTGAAACAGACATTATCATTAAATTTAAATTTACTAAATTTTTTGGTGTTAAAAAAAGAGAAAATATTCTTGAAAGACAAGATGAATAATTTATTAATGTAATTACTAATTTATAAATCATTAAAGAAGAAATAAATAAAAAAAGAGAAGCAAAAATAAATTGAAAAATAAACCAAAATGTTTTTCCCCAAATTTCTATTCCTAATATTTTACAATGATTTCCAAATATTCCAATATTACAATTACAAATACCTAATTTTCTATTAAAAATTCCTTTTCCATTACAAAAAAGTTTAGAAAGGAAATAATCATCATATTTATGCTTTTCTAATAAATCTGAATAAATTTTTAATGTCAATTCTATATCAAATATATCTGATAATTTATATATTATATTTTCTACATGATTAAAACTTTTTGTTTTTTTTTGAAAAAAAAAACATTTTTGACGTAAACAATTATTATATTTTAAAAAAATCATTAATGAAAGAAAATAAAAATGTTTGGACAAAAATAAAATTTGCAAATTACGAAATTATATATTATATGTTTAACAATGAAAATATAAATGAATTTTCCTCAATTTTTTTTTCTATCATTTTACACCTTCAATTATTTACAATGCCTTTATCACCTTTAGTAATTTTTTTATAACAATTTATTTTAGTTTTTATCAATTTGGGGAAAGAGTAAATTTTGCAAAGGAATAATTAATTTACTTAATTATCTATCTTTAATCCCCTGCTGGTATGACAATAAAAATCTTTTTTTTTTTATTTTTTTTGTTTCATTTTTTATAATATTGATAATTTTTATAATATATATTTTTATGGTTTATTGTGCTTATAAAAACAAAAAAATTGTGAAATATCTTTTTTATGTTCATATTTTAAGAGTATTTATGTTTATAATAACAAGAATTGGTTTTTTTCCTTTACAATGTAAGAATGTAAATTAATATTTTTATATATCATTTATAGGTATATGTTATAATATTATATTTTGTAATTTGAAAAATATATTTAATAATCCTTTATATTATTGTGAGTCAAAAAATTATTATTTTATTTACTTTCCCATTTCAATTTTATTTTCTATAATAATAATAATTCTTTCAATTATTCATTATAAATTTTCTTTTAAAAAAAATGAAAAATTAACAGTTTCAATTGCAAAATATACAATTAGAAATTCTTCTTTTATTTTTATATTAATTCAACCAATTGCAATAATAATAAGAATAACTGCTGAAAAACACAATAATTATAAAAAATATTTAATATATTATTTATTTATAAGTTCCCTAATTTTACTTTTTTATTCATATTATGAACATAAATACCAAAATAATGATGATCTAGAAGAATTAATAAACTATTTTTTATGTTGTATTTATTGTTGGATATGCTTTTGTCTAATTTTTGGTAAAATTATAAATATTTCAGGTATGATTTATCCTTTTTTAATAGGAATATTTTTTTTATTTGTTATATTTAAATATTGGCCTGTTCCTACATTACAAATGAGAAGTGATATATACTTTCATTCTGATTTAGAATTATTTAACCAATTAAGATTATTAATTAATGCTGTTATTAATCAAGATATTAGAGAAAATAATTTAAATTTATTAAGTTATTTTTTCACATATATAAAAAATAATTATAATAAAGATGAATTTGATAAATTATATGATATGTCATCTGAAGAAATAAGATTTCTTTTCTTTCAATATATTGAAAATACTTTTAAAATTTATAATCAAGTTTTTAAGGAAAGTATTCCTCTAAAAATTATGAATGCTTTTTTTTTAATGAGATGCTTAGGTCAATATAAAAAATCTTATATGATGTTTTATTCTTTATTAGAAGAAGATAAAATTTTTTTAACATATTCACAAGAATTTTTTATTTTTCGTCAGAAAAAATATTTAGAAAATAAATTATTTGAAGTCGGAAGTGACTCATCTGATATATCAACTTTTTTCCAAATAAATACTTTTATAAAATTAATATCAAATATTTCAGACTTATATATAAATTTTTGGTCAATTTTATTACAATCTAATGAAAATGAAGATTCTTTCAGATTATATGAAAGTGGAGAAGAAATTTGTAATATTCGAGATGAAATAGAATATATTTTTAGTAATTTAATAAAATCAAATGTGAAAGATAAAAAAATTTTTATATTGTATGGTTATTATTTAAAAGAAATTTTAAATGATCATGAAAGTGCCTTAGAATATTTAAAAAATTCTGATATTGAAAATTATCAAGAAATGTTAAATGTAGGAAATTTTACTGATCTGAATAAAACAAATAAAACTTCTGATTTTCAATATATTATTGTTTCAGGTAAAAAAGATAATTTTGGAATAATTGAAAAAGTATCTTTAGGAATATGCAATCTTATAGGTTATTCCTATGAAAAAATATGTGGACAAAATATTAATATTTTTTTACCTAATTTTATATATAAAGAACATGAAACATTATTACAAAAAACAGTTAAGGAATATTTTAAAAATTATAATTTAAAACTTGGAAAAAATTCTTTAGATGATATTTTTTATCATAATGTGATTTTTATGAAAACAAGTTCAAAATATTTATATCCAATTCCTTTACAAATAGGAGTAAGTATAGATGAAAATTTTGATTGTGTGATTTTTGCAAAAATTGATTTTTATTCTCAATTTGATTCTAATGAATATCTTAATAATACATGTCATATTATAACTGATACTAATTTAATAATACAAGAAACAACTTCAAATAGTATAATTTTTTTTGAAAATAATAATTTTGCAAATAAAAGTTTAGATATAACTACAATAATTAAAGAATTATATCAAGAATTTTATAGTGAAATGTCATTTAATCCAAGAGCAAAGAAATTAGAAGTTAAAAAATCAATTTTAAAAAAAAGGTATATGACAGAAGTTCCAATCAAAGTAGTTACAATTACAAATAAAAGATTTAAATTAAATTGTAAAGAAATGATAATAAATGATAAAATTTGTGGATATCATTTTAATTTGGAAATTATTAATGACATTAATAAATGTTTTGAATTTACTGTAAATGGTTTTAATTCTCCTAGAAAAAGAAAATTTAGTCAAACTCAATTTTCTTTTTTAAATAAAGAGTTCAGTTTTGTAAATGGTGATTATATTCCAGAAGGAAAACAATTTTATTTTAATGTTGAAAAAAGAACTTTTTTTCCTAAAAAATCAAATCTAATGGAAAATAATATTTTGGAAGGTAATATTAAAAATTATTTTCATAATAAATTTATTAAAAGTCCTAAAAATAAAAAGAATAGTAATTTTCATCATTATATCTCTCATTCTGATGATAGTTCTAATTTTGAAAATTTCTCTCAGAAAAATTCTTCTGATACTGAAGAAGAATCAAGTGCAATTATCTCTGAAGATTCTGATATAATTACAATTAGTAGAAGTAGAGATGATAAACAATCATATAATGAAGATATTGAGGAAAAAGAAGAAATTGAAAATAAAAATGATAATCTTAAAAAAATAATTGAGGAACAAGAAGATTATTATTATAAAATTAAACCTCAAAAAATCAGTTTTTTAATGTATGATTTTGAAAAAAATATGTGTGTAAATATTAAATTACCACTATATTTAAATAAAGTAGAAGAAATATTAAATTTTGAAAAAAGAAAAAACCCTTTACTTTCAAAACCAAAGAAGAGAAAAACTAAATTATTAAATTTACAAGAACTTAAACAAATAATACAAAAAAGTAAAAATGACTATTCAGAAAATATACATATTCAAGATATAATAAATGAAAAAATAAAACCAAAAACAATAAATAAATCAGTTTTAATTCATTTATTAACTACAATTATATCATTTATAATTACATTTATTACAATATTAGTTTTTTGTATTAAAATTTATAATGAACATCAAAATTTAAGCTTATTAACTAAAATGTTAATTGAATTTTCTAATTTATCAATTGATGCTTATAAAATTATATTTACAATTACAGAATTATTTTTTATTACAAATGAAAAATATAAAGCTTATAATAATGATCCTTTTCTTTATGCAGGTTTTTTAATTGATGAATTGAAATATTATTATAATCATAGTTTTTCAAATTTTCAAATTTTAAGAAATAATAATGTTAAATTAACAAAAAAAAATCAACAATTAATCGATAATTATAGTATTAAACTTTATTCTATTGCAGATAATTTCACTGTTTATGAATCATATACTAAATTACCTTATTTAATAAATGAATATTATGCCAATGTTTATGAGATTTTATTTTTACCTTTTAAAAAAAGAATTTTTTCAAATAAAAATTACAATTATATTTTTTATAATACAGATAATGGTTTTAGTGCTGGAACAAGTAATTATTCTGAAATTTATCGAGATGATTTTTATATTAAAATAAATAATTTTAGAGCTGAAAATATTATTTATATAATTCTAATTTTTATTCTTGAACTTTTTATTTGTTTTTTTGAAATATATACTTATTCTTTGATATTAGAAGAAAAGAATATGAAAATTAAATTTTTTTTTAAAATGACAAATGAACAAATTTCAATTTGTATTAAAAAGTGTCAAAATTTTAGAATGTTAAGCCAAGATAATTTAAATGAACCTTCAAATTTATTAAAAAACCCAAATATAAATTTTGATTCATCAGAAGTAAATAATATAAATGAAAATGAAAGTACAACTTTATTAAGTAATAACATAAATTGTTATCAATTAAAAAATTCTATGGAAAATAAGACACAAACTGTGAATACAATAAAAAAAAAAATAAGAACAAAATTTAAATTAAAAAAAGGACAAATCTCATATATTATATTTTGTTTAATTATATTATTTTTCATAGGTTCTATTTCATTTCTCTCTGATAAAATTTATTTTAAAGGTTATAACTATTTATTAATTCATTATACATTACTTCATCATGAAATTTTTTTTTTTAAAAGATATGTTTACTTAAAAATGTATATAATTTATGAATATTATTTTTATGAAAAACCTTATTTGAAAGAAAGAGCTGATATTCTTTTTGATTTTGTTGAAACAGGTTATACTCAAAATTCAGAATATTTAAATGATATACATAAATTAATAAATTCTTATGGTTTACCAAAAAAAACAAAGAAACAAATTGAAAAAATAAGATTTGAAAATATATGTGAATATTATACAAAAATGGAAACAGTTTATAATAAATCATGTTTATCTTTTTCAGATGGAATATTATTAAAAGGATTTGAACCTTTATCAATTTATTTAGTAGATACTTTTATTTATTATATAAAAGATATAAACAATTCCTTTGAAAAAGCAAAATTAAATAATTATATATATAATGAATATTTATATGGAACTAATGAGTATCAGATAAATTTACCTAAAGATAAAGAAGATTTAAAACAATATCAAGAGCAAAATCCAATTAATATTGTAAATGATGAAAGATTAAATAATATTATAGTATTAATAAATGAAATTTATCTTCCCTTAATGAATGAGATTGCTGGAACTATTAGTAGTGATATTACTTCTTTTTTTGATTTTTTTACTTATCTAATAATTGCAATTTCAAATGGTTTTATTATTTTTATTTTTGGTTATTTATTATTTTTTGTATTTCCAACTTTATTTTCTAAAAATAGAGGAATTAATAAAGTTAGAAGAATGTTAGAAATCATCCCCAAAGATATAATTTTTAACTTATTTATTGTTGATGAGCAAAAAATTAATGATGAATAATATTATTTTTTTTGTGAATATATTTATATATATATAAAAATATATTTAAAATATAAATGAAACAATTTATTTTATATAATAAATAGGAATTAATTCAGTATCAAATTCTTATTTAATGAGATTTAATAAAAATTAAGATATTATTTTGAAAAAAAGAGAATAACTAAATATTACAGGAAGAGATAAAATCTTCTTTCTTTTTTAAGTTTTTGTGATTATGAATTAATAAAATTTGATAATTATTTATGAAAAAATCTGGTATAATTATATTTATTGTGCCAAATAAATTATTTTCTACAACCAAAAAAATTTTAAAATGAAACTTTCTTTATTATTCCAATTTGAACATTATATATTGATTGTTTCAAAGTCTTTTTTAAAAATCTTGAAGAGAAATTTACAAAAAATTTTTTATAAAAGAAAAAATTAAACATAATTCAATTTAAAAAAAATTTTTCATTTAACAATAAAAAATAAATTGTAAATTAATTAAAAAAAAAACAATTCTTTAATGAGTTTTATATTTAGCAAGCCAATCAATACTTCCATTTAAACTTTCTTCATTTTTATAAGGAGAAACTTGCCCATTTTCTTTTTGTATACTATCATCTTTACTTTCTCCATTATCTTGAATAACAGAAGTTCCAAAAATATATTTTTTAGAAACTTTTTGATAATAACCTTTATTATCTAAATCTCCAGGTTCTTCATTATTAAACATACCTAAATTATTTCCAAATCTTTCAAATTCTTTTATAATTGAAGGATTAACATCATCTTCATCACCAAAAACTTCATTTGCCATTTGTAAATAAGAAGCATGTAAATTCTTATACATTAATTCCATTTTTTTTCTTGCCATTTTTTTAACGAATGAAGTAAATCTCCATTTTCTGATAATTTCTCTTAAAAATCTTAACTTTGAAATTTTTTTATGCATTCTTATCATTCTCATTACATATAATATTTTATACACTCTGTTTGCTTCTAATAAAGAAGTTGAAATATGATGAATATAATATTTTTGTATTAAAGAATGTAATTTTAATAATATTATTCCTTGAGAAGAATTATATTCTGATTTTTCTTTTATTTTATTAAGTAAATTTTGTTTTGGATGAATCATTTGTTTATTTGAGTGTGTTTTATATAATTTACAGAAACGAGTGAATAAATAATGTTTTCTTAATTTATTAAATGTTATTGATTTATTTTGTTTTATTTTCTTTTCTAAATATCTTACAAAGAAAGGAATCACTCTTTTTATAGGAGATAATTTATCTTGATTTATATTATTATTCTTCTTAGTTGATTTTCCTTTAAATAAAAATCTGATTGATGGTGATTGATGTGATGATGATTGTTGTCCTTTTGTCGTATATTCAGATTTTTCTGCTAAATTTTTATTTAATTTATTTATCAAGTCATTGAAAAATTGTTTTTTTATATCTTTTGTTAAAGCTTTATTTAATTTTTGGAACATATTATCTAGTTTATTAAATGCATATAATTTATAAATTTTTTTAACTAATTGCTCTTTATTTTGTAATAAAATGTTTGTTTTAGTCTTTGTCATTGCTGAAGATAAATTTTCAAATTTTTTTTTCATTTCTGCATTTTTTTTTAATTTATTAAAGAAATCTATTAAACGAGCTCTTGGAATATCATGAAGTAATTTTTTCATTAAACAAACATTATAATATATATTAATAGCATTCATTTTATCTTTTTTGTCAATACATTTTAAAGCTTTATTAAAAATATTTTCCCTTTCTTTTATTTTTAATATTACATCATACCATTTATTTAATGTGAAAAATAATCTTATATTATCATCTTTTTCTTGATATTTTCTTACTATTAATTTCATTATTTTTCCTATTTTATTGTTTCTAGAGATATTTTTCAATGAATTTAATATATTTTTTTGAGATCTTTTAATAATTGGTTTAACAAGTTTTTTTATTGCAATTATTTTTTTTAATTTATCTATTAAATTGGAAATATTTGAATTACGATTATTAAGATAATATTGCTGAGATAATTTTTTCCAATTACTTCGTGCTTGGACTATTTTATACCTTTTATTAATATATCTATGAATTCTTTGAGAAGCTCTTTTAAATTTTATTTTTTCAACGTTTTTTTTCCATCTTTGGAAATAAATGTTTTTAATATTACTTCTGTAATTAATTAATCTTTTTAAAATATTTTTCATTCTATCTTCTCTTTTATTTTTGTTTATTCTATTTAAATAGATTTTAAAATTTCTTTGAATTCTTTCTGATGCTTGTTTTTTTGAAATTTTATCTGCATTATTTTTCCATTTATTAGTAAATTTTTTTAAAATTCTATTTCTTAAATTATTTGGTATATTAAATATTTTGTTCAATAAATTACTTTTTGCATTTTCTTTAATGCTTTTAAATATTTCTTTTAATAAATCTTCTCTCTTTTTTATAAGAGTATTATTAAAGTTTTCAAATATATTTCTATTTCTTTCAGATAAAATTTTATCAAAAACATATTTTGAATTAAATGGATGATTGAATATTTTAGTTAATCCTTTTTGAATTTTTAATTGTCGTAACATTTCATTTTTCTTTTGGATTTTTCTTTTAATATCTGCCATAAAATCTTGTATAACTTGAGATGAATTAGTATATTTTATTATTTTTGCATTGTTCATCCATTTTTTAATTGCTAATCTTTTTTTATTTTGATTATTATTTTCTTTCCTATTGAAAGTTCTTTTTAATTTATCTCTTATTCCTCTTAACCTTTTTAATTCTTTTTCAGCTAAAATTTTTCTCCAAAAATTTTGTATTGTTCTAAACATTTTAAATCTATAATCATTTATATTATTTTTTTGATTTTTCCATTGATTTAAATATTTCGCTAAATACATTTGTTTCAATTGAGAGTCTAAATTATCAAATCTTTTAAGAATAATATTTTTTATTTGTTGACCTCTTTTATTGTGTTTTAATTTATTAATAAGAGATTTTCCATTTTTTTTCCTTAAATACATTTTTAATAGGTTAAATTTAATAATACCATTAATTCTATGGTTAGTCAATTTTTTGGATTTTTCAACAAAGAAATTCTTGAATCTCTTATTGTACTTTTTCATTAATTTGGTTTTTAAGAATTTTTTTATTTTATTAGCATTTATATTACATCCAATTAATCTTGCTTTAGTATTCCATTTAGTAATAGTCATAATTTTTCTTTTAGTTTCTGTTTTATCTTTCTTATTGAAATATTTATATAATAAATCATTAATAGTTTCTAATCTATATCTTTTTTGTCTTGCTTTATAACTTCTGTAATTATTTTGAATTTTATTAGCACATCTTTGGGAAAAAGAATTATATTGTTTCCATTTATTTAAATATCTTTTTAAAGCTGAAATTGCATCTGTGTAAGATCTTTTACTCATTAAGCTTTGTAAATATCTAACTTTTAATAAGTTATTTGTTGATTCAATCAAATCATTTGTGGCAAATCTTTTTTCTAATTGACTTCCAATATTAATTATTCCTTCTCTAATTGGATTTAAATATCTACTTGATTCAACAACAATATCTGAAATTTGTCTTATAATATTATTTGTAAATAGTTCTTTTAGATTTCTCATTGATTCAATTTTATCTCCTTCTATTTTACCGAAGTAATTTCTTACTGCATTTTGTATTTTAATTGCTGCTTTTGTTACTTTAGATAAATATACTTTCTTATTCCAAATGTCGAATGGTATTTTTACTTTTAATTGAGTATCATGAATTAATTTATTAACAATTTTATCTAATAAAAATTGTCTTCTCTGAGAATCTTTTTCTTTTTTCATTTTATGTTTAATTTTTAACCATTTTTGAATTAGTTCTCTTTTATTAACCATCACTTTATAAGTATTATTATACCATTTTTCCATTGTTTTTGGGAGATAATATTTATTTAAAGCATTTTTAATTTTTGGTTGAATTTTTTTAATTGCTTTTATTCTCCCTATCCATTTTAAAGCATTTATTAAAGTATTATATGGTCTTTTATAATATATGTCTTCAAAAGTTTTATATAATGCTTCTCCTTTTCCACCAATTATTCTAGATGATTTTTTCATTAAGGAATCTAAATTTCTTAATAATTTTTTTCTAAATACTACTCTTAATTTATCCTGAGCTTGATTTCTTCTATAAATTTCTAAATTTTCTTTTAAATATTCTTGAATTATTCTAATATTTGCATGATTTCTTAACATTGCATTTATTCTGACCCATTTATTTAAATACATTTTTGTAATTTTATCTCTTTCATCTTGATATCTATATATATTCTTTTTTAATAAATATAATCTTTTTTTTAAATCCTTTAATTTTTGTCTTGCTTTTGATGCTCTATAATTATTAGCAATCATTGTAACAGAATCATGTTGGTTTAAAAGTGGAATTATATTTCTCCATTTTGTTAAAGAGTTTCTTAATTGTTTATTATTAATTAAATCTTGTTGATTTATATGTTTTAAAAGTATTTTTTTCATTTTTTCTTTTTTTCCTTTTATCCATATATTCTTCCAAATTTTTTTCTTTGCTATTTTATCAATTAAATTTGCACCTTTAACAATTCTTTGCCTTTTTTCTTCAGGTCTTCTTAATCTAGCTTTAAGGAAATGTTGAATTACATGTGCATTTTTATTATTTTTTATTTTTTGTGCTTTTCTATGATATCTAATTAAAATTTCTCTTGCTTTTTCAACTAAATTTTTATGTTTTAATCTTAATTTTTTATTTAAAAATAATGAAATTTTCATCCTTTTAATTGTTCTCTTTCCAATAAGAGCTCCTCTAACAAAATCAACTAAATTTTGTCCTTTTTCTTTTTTTAAATTATCATAACTTTTTATTGACTCAACAATAATATTTTTTGGCTCTTCATAAATACTATCATTAATTTTTTTAGTTAAGAAATAATCATCTAAAAGTTTTTTTATTTTATTTTTCATTCTATTAGTATCTCCTAATTTACTATACCATATATTGAATGCTTTTCTTTTATCATTTAATTCAACTCTTGGTTTTGTTTTTGTTACCATTCTTTTTAATAAAAATACCATTCTATTATATCTTGCTTTTTCTTTTATACCTTTATATATTTTTCCTTCATCTCTTTTCTTAAGTCCTTTTTTTAATAATCTACAACCTCTTTTAATTTTTTTCATTATATCATAATAATTTACTGGAACAATATTACTTCTCCATCTTAATAAAGCCTGATGTAATTTTGATTGCATAGTTGCTTTTTCTTTTAAATTTTGTGAATTTTTTATTTGTTTTACTAAAAGAGATTTTAAATATTGTTCCCTTATTTGTTGAATTTTTTTTTTCCATAAACTTAAAGCATAATTTAAATTTAATTTATCATTATTTCTTAAAGTATTTCCTACAATTTTTTTAGCTTTTTCAAGATCTTTTTGTTTTAATTGTGATTTTTTTAATTGGGACTTCCATTTATTAAAATATTTAAAAAGAGGTTTTCTTTCTTTTTCTCTGAATAATCTTCTTAATCTATATTTTATTTTTTTTCCTTTATTTGGATCTGTTAAAGTAGATTTTTTCCACCATTGAATTAAAGCTTTACGAAGAATATTTCTTTTAAAAGAATTACCTGTTTTAACAACAGATTTAAGTCCTTTATTTTTCGATATTTTATATACTTTATTTTTAAATGCTTGTAAAATTAATTTTCTAAAAGGTTTTTTGGCATAATTATCAATTAAATTTAACCCTTTAGTAAATTTAAAATCTAATCCCTTTCTTCGATATAATTTCCATCTTGTAAGGTATTTCATTAAAATTTTATCTTTTTGGTTTTTTAAATATCCTTTTTTTGTTTTGAAAACAAAATTAGATTTTAAATCTTTGATATCACTTTTTTTAACTTGATTTCTCCATTTATTTAATGTATTTTTTAATATATCTTTATTAAATCTTTTTTGAGAATGTCTTTTCTTTTTTAATAAAGGAATTAATCTTCTTTTATAATTCTTAGTCTTTTTAATATTTTCAAAAGGTTTTTTACATAATTTGTTTTTTAAAAGATGTGAAATGATATTTAATCCATTTAAAATTTTTGGATAATATTCTTCAGGTTTTTTGCATTCCGCTCTCCATTTATAGAAAGCTTTAATCAACAAATCTCTTTTATTTCTTTCTTTTATTCTTCCAGCATTTCCTTTAAGAATTCTTCCTTTTAATATTTGTATATTTTTATTAGATTTTTCAATATCATTTATTCTTCTCCATCTATTTAAGCAATCTCTTAAAGTCATTCTTGGTTTTACTAATCTTTTTGCTAAAGATAATAAATATTTTGGTCTAAAATCTTTATTCATTTTTCTATAAAGTCTCATCATAATTTCAAAAGCTCTATTTGTGTATAATTTTTGTATTTTCTCAAATCCTTCTCTAACTTTTCTTAGTTTATCAATATTATCATAATGTTGTCCCTCTGATATAAATAATTTCCATCTAGATAAAAATTGAGATAATATATTTCTTTTATTTCTTTCTTGATTTGTTAAATACAAAAATTTTAAAAGTTTTGCTTTTAAATCTTTAATTGCCAAATCTCTTGTTTTTCCTCTCCATTTAAAGAAATAGTGTCTTAAAAGATTTTTATCTTTATTTATGTATTTAGATAATATTTTTCCACCTACTTTTTTGTATGCTCTTGGGGCTTTGGTTTTATTTAAATTTTTCAAGAAATATTCTTTATCTGGTTTAATTAATTGTTTTGAAATATTTTCAAGTATATTCACTAATAATTTATTCTTATTATAGATTCCATTGATATCAATTTTAGGTCTTTGTCTCCATTGATTAAATCTTTTTTGTAAAATTCTAGTCTTTAATTTATTATGAAGGCCTAATAATAAAGCTTTATATAATTTATCATATTTTTCTTTAGCATTTACTTTAATGCTTTGATTTTTCCATTTTTGTAAATAATCTCTTAATTTCCTGTTTAAATATCTTTGTTTTAATTGGTAAATTTTATGAATTCCTTTATTATTATTATCATATTTTATTGTTTCTTTAATTGCATCTAAAGGATCTTGATAAGTTGATCTTTGACAAAATCTTTCTAACAATTCAGCAGCTTTCAAATAATCAGGTAATTTACTTTTTTTTGGAACTATATTTTTCCATTTTTCTAAATATTTTTTCATTTTAATTTTATCCATACGAGAATGGACTCTTCCATACATATTCCCAAAAATATCATGTTTTAGGTCTTTCATCTGAAATTTACTTAAAGTATCTTTCCATTTCAAAAGAGCTAATTTTAATAAATAGTTTTTATATCTAAGTGTTTTTTTAAAAACTTTTTTGAGTTTTCTTTTTTTTATAATGTCCATTAAAAATTCTTTAAGTTGCTCTTTACTTGAATTTAAAGCATTTCTTTTAGATAATTTATTCATCCCATTTATAATATCTAAAGCTCCAAAAAATTTTTTCTTTTGACCTTCTTGATCTTGTGATTGCTTCATATATTTTAATAAATTTGCTCTTAAAGCCCAGTCATTTAAATATTTTTTTAAAATGGTTTTTCTACTATGATCTTTTTTCCTTATTTCAACCAATCCTCTTCCCTTATTCATTTTTTTATTCATTAAATTTATTATATTATACCATTTATCAAAAATAGTTCTTGCTCTTAATATAGAAAATCTTCTATCTTTTTCAATTAATAAATTAGCCAAAGCTTCTTTTGCCCATTTTTTTTCTCCAAATAATTTTTGCCAAACATAAGGTCTAACATGATTAACAAGATTTCTTTCTAAAATTTCACAAAATCTTTGATGTAAACAAGATAAATAAATAATATCATAAATATATTTTCTTAACCATCTTCCTCTCCAAACACTTTGAATTTTAATTATTTGTTGTAATATTTTTTGATATCTTTGTTTTAAACCTCTCCACCAACCTTGAACAACTTGAGCAGCTTTTTCTCTATATTTTGGATTAATTGCATTAGTAAATCTCCCTCTTCCTTTAGTTAATTTTTTAATTTTAAATTGATTTTTTTTTTGAAGAGTTTCTTGTGCTAAATCAACAACTCCTCCTTTATCAAATCTCATTTTTCTTAAAATTATTCTATCTTCAGCAGAAGGACCTTTAGAAGCTAACATTGCAAGAGATAAATATAAAAATTTATTTTGAGGTGATCTATTTCTAATTCTTTGATTTTTTATATTTGTTGTTTTCAAAGTTTTTGTGTTAAATGTTTTTTTTTGTTCTTCAAAGCTTCTTTCTAAGGAACCAGTATCATACTCATTAACTCTATTTTTAGAAAGAAGAATAGATGATAATTTATTCATTTTTTTTAAAACTTTATATCTTTCACTAAATAAATCTTCATTTGAACTTGGAATAACCATTTGAGAAGTACTAATTAATCTTCCTTCACCTCCTCTCTGAGGATCATAACCTTTAGTCATTTGTTTAACCAATTTTTTTATTTCAGCTTCAGTCATATTTTCTTGTATTTCTTGATGAGGCCTATTAGTATTATATTCTTCAATTTTTTCTATTTCATTTTGTCCATTTCCTTCAACCATTCCATCAAGATCTGGTCTTACTACATTTTCCTCTCTTTCCATTTGTCTCTTTAAATCTTTTAATTGTGCTGTTGGATTATCATTTTTATCAGAAACACTTTCATCATCAACATTTTTCGTTGGTGACATCTTCCCATTAAATCCATTAAAATTAGTCGTTGGTTCTCTTAAATCTCTAGGATTCATAGTATATTGTATTTCTCTACTATTTGAATTTAAATAATCAGAATTTCCTCTAATTGGAATTGGAGAATTCATATATAAAGGTTGTTCTCCTGGTTGCATATAATTAGTTTGAACCATAGGTTGATCTAAAAATATATTTCCAGGTTCATTACTAGGCATATTAATATATGATTGATAAGATTGATATTGATTTGTTGTAGATGGTTGTTGAATGTAATTAGATAATGTTGTTGCTTTACTTAAATTAGTCGGACTTCTTCTCCCAGCGTTCAATGTTCTTAAATTATATTCTACTTCCTGAGGTGATTCACCAATATTAATTGTTTTTGGAGAACGTACAATCCTCTTTGTATTTTTTTCCATTTTTTCCAAATTCATTGGAGGAATTGCTCTTTTATACGCATAAGTATAATCAGCTTTTTCTAAATCATTTCTAACAACAGAAAGAACACTTTGACCTAAATTAATTGTGGGTGATCTAGCTCTACTATGATGAGTTTCAGTTGGTAAAGGACTCATCATTCCACTTCGACGAAAATTGATTTCATTTGGTTCTACATATAACATTTCACCAAAACCGGATTCCATGCTTCCCATTTGATGATAGGGAGAACGTTTTTCATTTGTTTGGTGAGGATCCGGTGAACGAGATTGATAGGTTGAGGTACGAATATCTTCTTGGGCTGTGTTTGAATATGGGGTGGAAGATTGGATTACTCTTTTGAATCCTTTCCCCTCAAATTGCATAATTTAATATAATTTTAAATTTTTATTTAAATATTTATTTGAATGAAAAGAAGAAATAATTTATTTTTTTGTTTTAGAGAGATTTTATTATAAAAATTTAACAATAATTGGTTTTTATTTTTTTTCTCTTTAAAGATGGTTGTTTTTTAATATTGAGAATTATTAAAAGGAATTATTATTTTGCTACACTTATTATTTTTTTGACATTTTAAAATAAACTTTAAATTTAATATTTTGAATTTGATATACAAAAAAAAAATAATTTAAATTAATAAATGTATTAAATGAAAAACACTATTCATACATTAGATTAATTATATACTTTTTTTGAATGTTAATTTTATAAATCAATAAATTGAAAAATAAAAATAAAAAATGAACAAAAATAGTAAATCAGTTAGAAAAAGATTTAAATGTTTAAAATGTAAAGGATTTGAAAGTCAAACAGTAAATTCAATAAAATTTAATATAAAATGTTCAAACTGTGGAGGATTCCTTACTGAAATATCAGAAAAAGAATATAAATCAAAAAATGATAATATAAATAAAAAAGGAATAGAAGAGAAAAAAAAAAAATATACCAACAAAAACAAATAAAAATAATTTTAGTAATTATTCCAATGATAATAAACTATCATCAGATATAAAAACAATAAATTATAAAGGAATAAAGATTAGTCAAAATGATATCAATAAAAATAATTTAAGGAAAAAAGAAATAGAATTAGAAAAAGAAAAAGAATTAAAAAAATTAAAAGAAATAGAAGAAGAAAAAAAATTAAAAGAAAGAGTAGAAAGAGAAAAAGAGCGTCAAAGACAAAGATTTAAATCATCAAATCATTATTCAGAGAGTGAGAATGATCCAAACTCTGAAGTAAATAATAGAAATAATAATAATAGATTAAGAGAAAACAGTGTAAATGATGAAAATCGTAATATTATTTTAGGAAGTTTATTTAGAGGAATATTTAATTTAATGGGAGGCTCACAAATATCAAATCAACCTCAAATATTATCTATTCAATCAACAGATAATAATCCTGTTATAATAAGAGTAATTCGTCAAGATGTTAGTGAAGATATTTTTGATCAAAGCTTTTTAAACTTTGGTTCTAATTTTAATGATAATTTCAGAGATAATTATTCATCGAATTTTAGAAGTAATTTAGGTAATTTCTTTACTCAATTAATTGAAATTGTTAGAAGAAATAGAGAAGAAGCAGAAAGAAGTAAAAATCATCCTACTAAAAAAGAAGTTTTAGATAAATTAAAAAAATTTCCTATGTCTATTAAATATTGTAAAAAAGATAATAAAGGAAAATTTGAATTCCCTCAATGTAGTATTTGTTTAATTGATATTAATAAAAAGGAAGAAACTGTTATTTTACCTTGTGGACATATGTTTCATTGGAATTGTTGTTTAATATGGTTAAAATCAAAAAATACATGTCCTGTTTGTAGGTTTGAATTGCTTGAAGAAAAAACTAAATGAAAAATTAAAATATTTGTTTTATCATTTTTGATAAAATTTCAAAATATTTATATTCAATAAATATTCATTTTTCAAATCTAATAGGTTAAATTCTTTATATAAATTAATATATTATTAATATAAATAATAATAATTATTTATCATAAATTATTTTTTAATTTTTGAAATATAGATGTTATTATTTTAAAATTTTCACTTTT
>JAEEGI010007448.1_pt1 | contig 24516 bp, 28 predicted proteins | sample 8958751 | NCBI WGS metagenome assembly JAEEGI01 (sample SAMN16246545, study PRJNA631951) | gut metagenome | biome: gut microbiome; feature: rumen; material: KS-attached | host: Bos | place: Iran: Karaj | collected 2018-10
CCATCAAGAAACTATTCTCAGTAGCCGACTGCATCATCAACTGCGGTGATGCCGGACAGGAAGGAGAACTCATCCAACGATGGGTCATGCAGCTGGCCAAGGCCAAGTGCCCGGTCTTGCGGTTGTGGATCTCATCCCTTACGGAAGAGTCCATCCGTGAGGGGTTCTCTCATCTTAAAGACCAGAGACAGTACGATAACCTCTATCGCGCCGGATTCTCCCGTGCCTCGGGCGACTGGCTCCTGGGCATGAACGCCACAAGACTCTACACCCTGCGCTATGGCGGCACCGGCATGGTGCTCTCCATCGGACGGGTGCAGACGCCCACGTTGGCGTTGATTGTCAACCGACAGAAGGAAATCGACCATTTCAAGCCGGAACCCTACTGGGAGTTGTCCACCATCTACAGAAACGCCATCTTCCATGCTGCAGACGGCCACTTCTCCGACAAGGCCGAGGGGAAGCAAGCCCTTGACGCCATCGTTGGCAAGCCACTCGTCATCGACAGCGTCACCCAGAAGCGAGGCAGCGAGGCACCGCCCCAATTATACGACCTCACTTCCCTGCAAGTCGATTGCAACAAGCGTTTCGGCTATTCAGCCGAGACCACACTCAGCACCATACAGTCGCTCTACGAGAAGAAACTGACCACCTATCCGCGCGTCGATACACGCTATCTCAGCGACGACATCTATCCGAAATGCCAGGGCATCCTCAACGATGTCCTGGCAACCTACCAGCAGTATAGGAACAACGTATGCTATCCCCTTGCCCAGAGCAAGCGTGTCTTCGACAGCACGAAGGTCACCGACCACCATGCCATCATTCCCACGGGAAAGACACCCCATTCGCTCACAGAAAAAGAGCAAGAGGTCTATGACCTGATAGCCCGTCGCTTCATCGCCGTGTTCTGCGGCGACTGCACGTTCCTCTCGACCACGGTCACGGCACATGTGGGAAAAGTACCGTTCAAGACCACTGGGAAGGAAATCAAGGAATGGGGTTGGAGAATCGCCTATGCCAATATAAAAGACGTGGACGAAAAGGAAGCGGACCAGGAGAAGGCCACCATTCTTCCGGCTTTCAGGAAAGGGGAAAGCGGCTCACACACTCCAAAACTGACAGAGAAGTGGACCACCGCCCCGAAACGCTACACCGAGGCCACACTCCTTCAGGCCATGGAGACCGCCGGAAAGTTCGTCGAGGACGAAGAATTGCGCGCCGCCTTGAAGCAGAACGGCATCGGCAGGCCGTCATCGAGGGCAAGTATCATTGAGACGCTGTTCAAGCGGGGTTATATTATCAGGGATAAGAAAGCCATTGTCCCCACTGCCACGGGAATGTCGCTCATCGACACCATCAAGAGCGACCTACTCAAAAGTTGTGAACTGACGGGAATGTGGGAAAAGAAGCTTCGGCAGATAGAGCGTGGAGAGTACGATGCAGAAACATTCATCAATGAGTTGAAACGACAGCTTATTGCCATCATCAACGAGGTAAAAGAAGACAATAGTCGAAAAGTCGTGTCTGCTTCCAGTTGTTCCAAAGACGGTGCCACAGGAAAGAGAAAGACATCACGGTCTGGTAGTGGCAAATCGCCATCAAGGAAAAGTACGGCAGAGAAGACAAAGACTTTTCCCCCGAAATAATTCTTTTTTCATCAAATAGATTGGGTTAATAAAATGTTACTATTTTTCACAGATTTACTTTCACAGGATGTGCCCGATGGGAATCACGTACATCCAAAAGAGCTTGGGCGTGTCGCTGAGACACGCCCAAGCCGCTTTTAGGGCGGCAGTCAAATTCATATCTGTCCCGTCCGAAGCACTCTGAGGATATGCGTTGCTATCCTCTGTTTCTTCGCTTCATCGTCCTCGCAAACCATGTTGCGGAGACAGCACTCGATGTTGTGGTAGATGGTATCGCTGACTATCATGGTCTTGTCATTGTAAGGGTTGGTCATTTGAGATAATACAGTCGTATCATTGTACTGTCTATACCTCGGATGGTGAGGTCGGCATCGATACGGTCGAGAGCAGGGTAAAAGGCATCCTCGTCAACATAGACATAGAGGAACATGGTGTTGATTTCAACGTTCGCTTCGGAGCCAAACAAATCTGAGGTGTTGCCTCCATCGGCGACACCCCAGACGTCGTTGCCGAGACCATCCCGGCAAACGGCGTCAATCAGGTTGAAAGTTCTTTGTTCCATAGTTGTTGGGGGTTGGATTACAAGTGATAGAAGTCGGCATCCACCACGTCGGTGGCCTTGCCAAATTCGGGGCAGGAAGAGAAATAGGGTTGGTCGATTTTGCTCCAGTCTGCCACATATCCCTTGGGGAAGTTGGTGCGGACGAAGTCTTCAATCAACTTGATGTCGTTGTCATCAAGACCTTCTGCGTCGCCATATTCGATGTAGCAGACGGCATAGGTCGGAATCTTGAAAGTAGCGGCAAATGTCATGGTTCTGAAATTTTGGTTGATGTTGATGATGATTTGTAGTGATGATTTGAGAGGGAGAGGGAGCGGAAGGCCACTCCCTCCTTGGTCTTATCAGTCGTTGAGCAGGGTCGGCATGAGCAGGGCGGTGATTTGCAGTCCCTCGGTCTCGTCAACGGGAGAGACGAGCAGCGGCCTTGAATACTCGCTGAACGTTATCCTCACCATGTCGGAGGGGATGTTGGAGAGCACGTTGCAGAGGGTGTCTCCGTTCACACCGATGGCCATGGGTGTTGCGTCGTAGTCGCAGGGGACGCTCTCCTTGGCTTTCGTGTTGTAGTCGATGTCCTCGCAGGAGACGGTCAGCGCGGTGGTGTCGAGTTCCATCTTCATGACCTTGGAATGGGGGTTGCCCATGGGGAGCATCCTGCGGATGGCGTCTTGGAGTGCTCGCTTGTCAATGAGCATCGTCTTGTCGTTGTTGGCCGGAATCACGCTGTTGTAGTTGGGGTATCTGCCCTCAATCAGTCGGCAGGTGAGTTGCCATGTGTCGCCCACGAACTGCGCTGCGCTGTCGGTGAACTTGATGCAGATGTCGAGAGGTTCCTTGCAGAGGAAGTGACGGAGCAGGGCTGCGGGCTTCGGGGGGAGCAGGAAGATGCCCTCCTTGTCGGTGTGGATGTCGAGGTGGTGGTTCTTCATCAGCACTTGTCCGTTGCAGCTGACCACGTCAAGTCCGTCCTCCTTGAAGTTGAAACATACGGCATTGAGCACGGGGCGCATCGTTCCCTGTTCGGTGAATGGAGAGGTGCGTGTGATGTCCTCCAGCATGGCGGTGGACGGGAGTATGGCGGTCTCGGTGTCGCCGGTCAGAATGTCGAATGTCGGGTATTCATCATCGGAGACGCAGGGGAAGCTGACGTGGCCGTTCATGTAGTTGATGGTGATTTCGGTCTTGCTCTCCATGATGATGGTGAGGGGTTGCGTGGGGATGTTCTTCAAGAAGTCACCGAGCACTCTGGAATGGACACAGAAGCGGACGGACTCCCCGGGGGTAAGGTCGCTCTCCATGAGTTCGGTGGTGGTGCGCATCATGTTCTCGCCGTCGGAGGCGATGACTTGGAGGACGTTGCCGTCCACCTCGAAGAGATAGTGGTCGAGGATGGCGAGGGAAGCCTTGCCGTTCATCATCTTTGACAGACCTTGAATGTTCTTGCCGAGGGTGTCGCTTGTTACTAAGAATTGCATATCACTTTTGGTGTTGATAACAATGGAAAGAAAGATTAAAAGAAGATACAAATAAAACCGCTTTCTTTCAACGTCTTGCAAAATTGATTTGCTTGTTTTCTTTACTTTTCTTTGATTGTTTATTGTGTTATTTTTGTTATCAATTTGTTACCTGAAAACTTGCGAGTAACAAAAATTATTGGTACCTTTGCCAACGGTAACAAATCAATAACAAAACATCATGGCACGAACAAAGAAGCAATTAAAGGCCAAAGAGCCTATCAAAATTCGTTTCAAGAAATTGGCAAACGGAAACCAAAGCATCTACTTAGATCAATACAAAGACGGCCAAAGAACATATGAGTTTTTGAAACTGTACATCATTCCCGAAATGGATGAGGCAGCCAAGGCGCAAAACACGAACACCATGCAAGTGGCAAACACCATCAAGGCGAAACGTCTTATAGAATTGGCCAATGCAGGGGCAGGGATAACCAACAAAAGCCATTTGGGCAAAATGTTGCTTTCAGACTGGATGGAGCATTGCAGGGAACAGAAAGCCAAGGCCGGCAGAAGCAAGGCGAATGCGGATAACATAAGGAAAACGATACACTATCTGAAAGAGTATGGCGGCAACGTGACGATGAAGCAGATAGACGTGAATTTCTGCAAGGGATTCATTGCCTACTTGAAAGCATGCAGGAAGACGAACGGCCAGCCTTTTAGCGGATTCACCATATACAACCATTTCCGTGCTTTCTGCATAGCGTTGAACATGGCCGTAAGGGATGGGGTTATACCTTTCAATCCATTGAACAAGATGGAAGCAGGGGAAAGGCCAAGCCAGCCCGAAAGTGAGCGTGAATTTCTCACAACCGACGAAGTAAAAAGAATGATGGAAACGGAATGCAGGAACGAAACTTTGAAACGTGCTTTCCTCTTCAGTTGCTTTTGTGGATTGCGAAGCAGTGACATTAAAAACCTTACATGGGGTGACATTCAGACCGATGGCGAAAACACTTTCTTGCGTATCATTGTGGAAAAGACAAACAAGCCTTTGACATTGCCGTTATCATCCATGGCCTTGAAATGGTTGCCGGAAAGAGGCAGCGCAAAGGACAACGACAAGGTTTTTATCATTCCATCATTCTCGGGTTTTTATGGCAACGTTTTGAAATTGTGGGCGGCAAATGCAGGGATAAGGAAAAACGTTACATTCCATGTAGCCCGGCACACATTCGCCACGATGGAATTAACAGCAGGGGCAGACCTATACACCACATGTAAGTTATTGGGCCATGCTGACGTGAGAACAACACAGATTTACGCCAAAATCGTTGACAAGAAGAAAACGGAGGCGGTGAACCTTGTAAGCAATCTGTTTGACTAAACACCTTTGAACCATGGAAAAGAATATCGATAAAGATTTGATAATAGAGGGATGGGATAATTACAAGTTGCTGTATGATGGCGATTGGAAACAAATGGGTTGCTATCCTGAAGATGGTTGCAACAATCCCACCGTGATAGGACGTGAAAGGGCGTTTTCCTTGCTCCAGGGCTTATATGAGAAGTTAGAACCTTTTAAAGAGTCCATTGTATCAACCTATGAAGCAAAGAAAAATGACAACCAATGTTTTTTGCTCTATAATGATGGGTGGATAGAATGCGCTTACTTCATTATCCGCGAATATGAAAAGCAATTCCAACTGGAGGACATGGCAAACAAAGGCCAAAAGTTGCATGATGGTGAGGGGGTGCCCTTGATGGGCGACAATGCCAGGTCGAAAAACATAAAAACAGTCAAGTGTAAGACGTTAGACGATTGCTTGACGGATGAAATAAAAAATGCTGAATATGGCATAGAAATTTTCAAATGGACAATAGAAAACTTATTGATGGAAATAACACCAAATGGCATTATTTGGAAGGGAACACATGAATTATATGGCTTTTTTGTTGACAAAGTTTCAGAAACATTGGATATAAGGGGCAGTAATGACAGAATACCATGGAGAAAATTTCGTTTTGTATTGAACCATGAAAAAATGTTAGCTACTGCCAAGCAAAAAGTACAAGACTACAAAAACAATGGAGAGAATGAGCCAGAGGGCTTTCGTGAAATTATGCGCTTATTAATACATTTGAAATAAATCTAAATTTGGATTTTATAAACTAACGCCCTTATATCTAACCTAATATTAGGCTAATATAAGGGCGTTTTTATTTCAATTCTCTTTTTCTTTGCACCCATACAAACGTAAAACGATGAAAGAGTATGGAAAATCAAATTATTGAGATGCTTGCAAGGATCGAGCGTTACAGCCTACTGGCGGCAAAGAACGTGCTAACAATCGACGATGTTGTATTGCTCACTGGATTGAGCAAACACCACATCTACAAACTGACTTGTAAGAACCAAATACCATTTTACAAGCCGAATGGAAAACAAGTGTATTTTGATAGGCGAGAGGTGGAAGACTGGATGAAGCAGAACCGACACGATACCCAGGAAGAGGCCGAGCAAAAGGCGGCAGCGTATATGGTCAGGCATTCAAGTTAAATCTTTAGGAGGTTTTGTTTATGCCACGAGCCAAAGAACCTGAAACAGGATGGAATAATATTTTGTTTCGTAGAGAGTGGGCTGAAATTCTTATGAAGTTGCCGGATGACTTGCGCCTGAAGGTTTGCGACGCTATTTTTAACTTTATCCTAACTGGCGAAGATCCTAAAGAAGCAAGTATTTTATATTCCCCATATTTTTCTATTAGAACCACGATAGAGAACGACAAGAAGAGTTACCAACAAAAAATAGTCGATCGAAATAGGAATAACGGACAAAATGGAGGGAGGCCACCAAAGGAACAAGAAGAAAACCAAAAACCCAAAAAACCCACTGGGTTAAATGAAACCCAAAAAACCCGAAGAGGAAAAGGAAAGGAAGAGGAAGAGGAAAAGGAAGATGAGTTTTCTAACGAAAACATTATACCCCCTAACCCCCTAAAGGGGGATATACCCCCCAGTGGCCACACCAGGCGAGAAAAAAAACGCTTTCAAAAACCGACATTGGAGGAAGTCAGAGAATACATAGCCCAAAAAGGCCTTGATATGAATTTGGAAGACGCTGAAGAATTCTATGATCATTACGAAACTAACGGATGGGTTACCAATGGAGGAAATCCCATAAAGAATTGGGAAGCAGCAGTAAGAAATTGGAATAGAAGAAAAAAAAGATATGGAAGAGATAGGAAATATAATCAAGAATCAAGCTCACAAGCCAACATTAACGAGGCTGAAGCACTGCAATACACAAAGATGGCCGACACGCTTAACAGATAGGGAAAAGTCAGAAGCCGACATTTTTATGCACTATTTTGGCTCGATAGAAAAGCTATACACTAATTTCTCACCGTCAAGATGGGGCTATTGGCTTAGCAAAGTAAACGAGTGTTTGACACACCCATGCATAACGCTAAACATGGTTGACCCCCTCTATAACACAAAAAATGTGGCAAAAACCATTGTCGAAAATCAATTTGTGGGACTGTATAAGATGAGCACGGCCAGAGAACAATATAACACAAGCCAGGTGTCTTTAGCCGCAGACTTGTTTCTTTCTAAGTATGGGAAAACATGCAGCCTTTATGAATTGATGATTTACTTTGCAAATTACCTGATTGAATTCAAAGGCAGCTTTGCCCAGTTTGATGTTCAGGATATTTTGCAACAGTACAAGAAAAAATTCATTCCATGGAGGGCGAACCGACTCAATGCACTTGTCATACCAAAGAAAGAGAGCGAGGCAAACAAAGTCAGGGGCATTCAAGCCAAACACGCCTACATAAAGGAAAGTATCAAGGAGGGAAAAGACTTGCGGACTGGAGGACTTTACATGTTGGGGCTTGTGACAGACAGCGAGATTGAAAGCGTGAAAGATGAAATTGCCAACGGTATTTTTTAAAAACATAAAGATGGATAAGGATATAAAAGTAGAGGCTTGCAACGATAGGGTTTTAATCCATATCGATGGGGCAATTATGGGGTTATCATTTCATGATGCATCTAACCTTTGTATGGGCATACTGGACGTATTGAGGCATAAAGAACCTTCTACCAAACGATTTAACCGACGAGCCATGGAAGAGCAACGCAAGGCAAAGGCACAAGCCAAGATAAGGGAATTGCAAGAACGTTACCACATAACCCCAAAGAAACAAAGCAACGACAACAAACAATAGTTACATAACAATTAAAAACAAAAAAAATGGACGTAAAAAAAGTAATGGCATTATTGAAACCCAAAGCAAAGGCATTTGGTTTTAACAGAAAAGAATTGGCCATTGTAGCAAACTTCATAATAGACTCTTTGCCTGAAGACATGGAAGAGGCAGACGAAGAAAGTGAAGTTATGGCGAAAATTGAAAGCTGCATGCCAATTCTTAGATTGGGCCAAGCTCAGGCGCAACGCTCCTTTTCCAAACGCATGAAGGCATTAACGATGGAGCAAGACGACGAAGAGGACAACGACGAAACGGACGATCATCAAGACGATGAGGAAACTGGCAACACTGAAGATGTAAAATTGCCAGATGATGCCCCACAATGGGCAAAGGCAATGTTTACGATGTTCTCTAACGCTATGAAAGCCAACAAGGCAGGGGGCAACAATTCCACACCGGGGCAGACAAAGGACGATAGGCGCAACCATGTTAAGGCAGTCGTTGACAGTTTGGGGGCTTATGGGAAAACCATTTTGAGGAAATTCGAAAGCAAGGAATTTGCCAAAGAAGAGGACTTTGTTGCCTATTTGGAGGAAATCAAAAACGATGCTTTGTATTATAAGCAGGAGGCGGCAAATATCGGTTTGGGCAAATTGAGCCAACCAGGTGCAGGAAGCCCCAATAATACACGCTCTTTTGAAGGAAAAGGCATGTCAGATGAAGAACTCGATGAACTTGCAAAAATGTTTTAGGAGGGTATATGAAAAGTCAGATTGAGATACAACTGGATCAGCTAAAGGAAGAGTGCGAAAAGGCCAGGCAAAAACATGGTGCCAAAAGCCCTGAAGCACGAACAGCATACACGGCTTACAAAGACCTTTACGACAAATGGCAAATGACAATAAAGGAGTGGAGCAATGAATAAAGACGAAGCAAGGAAGAAAGCAGACGTTCTCAGAGGTGTGATAGAGAACGCTCAAAATGAACTGGACGAACTGGAAAGGCTATATGAAGAGGCCAAGCGCACCCATGGGGAACATAGCCGCAAGGCTTGCGATGCCTACAAAGAATATAGAAGCCTCTACAACAAATGTCTGAAATTGAAAGAAGAGTACGACAACCTCAAAGGCGAGGCAGACGGCAGCATCATGACTGATGAAGACATTGAAGCCTTAGCCGACATGATTGCAAGGGGCAGCTCTTCTAATAGCAGCTCTTCAGATGAAGAGGATGAGGATTTGAACGAATTAGCAAACATGTATTAAACTTTTTACCATGACACGAACAGAGGCAAAAACAAAGGCTTTTGAATTAGCCAACGAAATCAAAATAAACCAAGCCAGACAGCGCAAGTTTAACGCTATCATTGAACAGTTACGCCACAACGCACAAGGAAGCGAAACGATAAGACAGGCACATAAAGCCGCTGCATTGTGCAAACGAAAAGCCGATGAGGCCAGGGAAAAACTGGAGTCTGTTAAAGTCTTCTTGCAAAAGGATGTCTTTTGCGACGAAGTTTTGCAAGAAATAGACAAAGTGCTTGATGATGCAGCAACGCAAGACGAAAGCGAAGAAACGCAAGACATGGACATTTCCGTATAATCTCTTTGTGTACGTGCACAGTGCCCCCACAATCGCCTCTTCTCCTCTGGGTGATAAGTTTCTTGCCTTGCTTGTTATCGTCGATTGTGGGGGCTTTTTGTGGGCTTTTACGGCAATGCCATTTCTGGCGGGTTTTCGGACACCCTAAAGGCGCGCGCGAAAGAATAAAGGCTTTCGAGCTTGCAAGAAAAAAGCCCCCCTAAAAAGGCGCGTGCGCGCGCGTGAAGACAAGATGATTTTCTTCGATTTTGTTTGGAAGTTATTTGGTTATTTCCTATTTTTGCGGCATGGAAACCGTGTTTGACCATAATATCACCGACAAGGAATGGCAAGACATATGTGGTCTTGACAAGGAACTTTACCTCAAGGTTGTTGATCATGAGTCGGCTTGTCTTGGGTTGGCTTTCCTTTACCATAAACGGAGAAATCGAAAGATGGTAGACAAGTACCTTAAAGAATTACCGCCACTTGTAGTAAACGACTTCTGGAGAACTGTCACACACCCTTAAGCAAGAAAAAGGCCGATTGTCGAGAACCAACAACCAGCCTTTTTTGTTGTGCAAGATGCTTGAAAAAGACATCTTTTGCGCTCGTTCGAAGCTTGTAAGAATAAAGTCATAACGTCGAATTATGCCAAATGGGTGACACCCCCACACCCGCGTTTCGGATGCACTGCAAAGATAATAAAAATATTTGTCTTTCAATTAGTTTCGCCTAAAAGTATTTGTCTTTCAAATAGGCAGAAAGAAAGTGTATAAAAAAGCTCCCTGAAATTTGGAGCTTTGGTTTCAGATTGCTATATTTGCAATCCCTAAACTATAGAGACAGAGGTCATACATGGCCACTGTTTAAAGATATTTTGCCCTTTGCATGGTGGTGGTAGCGGAAACGCCCACACGGCTACTCTATAGGCCGAGGACACCTGAAGCAAGGGGCGTTTTTAATTCCTAAACTATAGAGTTATGAACAGTTATCAAGTAAGCGAGCAGACGGCAAAGATTATTGATGTTGTCGCGATGTTAGAAAAGACATGGGGCGCATTGAATGCAGCCATTGAAGACACGTACAACGACGAAACAGCATGGAAAGAAACAGAGGGGTTTGTCGAGCCTTTCAAGGAAATAGAAAGACGGTTGGCGCAAATCCTTATGGAGTCGGTTGTCGGCACGATGCAAGAAGTAAAAAACGACTGGCATGTTATATGAAAAGCCATTCCATTAAAAAGATATATGCGCACCATTGAGTAAATAAGAAACAACGTAAAAGACCAAATTTTCATAAATTCGTTTTGAGGGTTGGCAACAATTTACTATCTTTGCACCTATCCTGCTCTTTCGAAACTATCAAACCCCACCAAAAGGCTATTAAAAGCCCGTTTTGTTACTGATTTGTTACCGCTAATCATAACAAGGTGGGGTTTTTCATTGAATATCAACCACATGCAGACTATCCCCAAAAGAATTGCATATCTGAAAATGTTTTGTGTGAGGTGGTTGGTCTCACGTTACCTTTGAATGTCGGGTTGTGTTCTTTTTGATGTTCCATCGAAGAAAAACTGCGCTCGGCATAGCGAGTAAACTCTCTCTGCTCTCGCTTGTGATTTTCTTTCCCTTTTGTTCTGGAGCTTGCTCCAGCCGTCAGGGAACTGATTTTCACACTGCCCCGAAAGGTCATGCACGGCAGTCGGCAATCGGAAGGTTACGTGCTGGAGTTGGGGAAATACGCTCGAAAAGCTTGCTCTGAGAGGAAGATTTCCACAAGTGCTGCATGAATACCGAGGCCGCAAGACGGGCATGAGATACCTTTGCAGTGTGTAAATCAAGTGCCCAGACAGCAAGAGCATGGCAACATGAATGAAAGATGTGTGGAGAGTTTTGGTTGAAAGGGTTGAAATCCCCGATCATCACCAACCTTTCAACCCGTCAACGACCGGAGAAAAGCGGTGTGGCCGTCACCGTTCACAGTGACAGCCACACTGCTTTAGGAAGGATTGCTCCACGGCACTTGCGGCACGTTCTCGTCAAGGGCGTGAACATGCCGTGAATGCCGTGGCATTGATAGAAGAAAACCCAAGGGACGGGAACTCAGCAGTTAGCGGTGGCCATATGACTGACCGCCCGAAATCCGATGGAGTGACGGCTGAGCATTCATGCCCTGACCGTCGTGTGAGGATGAGCGCGGTGTCTGTAGCCAAAGCGGTCTGCCGTGTTCCCGGTCCGCGGGGAGTGTGGTGGGGCCGGCCCTCCACAAAGGTTGGATTTCATCCGACCATTCTCACGTTCGGCAGAATGAGCAAGCTCTTTCTGCTCTCTCTTAATCGAATGGTTCGACCTCTCTCCCTTGCCTTTCTGAGTCCCCGAGGAAAGGTGAAAGCGGTGTGGCCGCCGCCGTGATCAGGAACTAATCACAGCAGCGGACACACGGCTTGAAGTGTGGCAATCTTCTCTTAAATCTTGGGGAAAGAACAAGATGATATATATCCTATCAATAAATAATCAAAATCGTCGGAAACGCCATAAAAAATGAGATTCCGACGATTTTGAATTTCAAACATCGAATTGGATGAAATTATGTAGAGGATGAATGATGAAATGTTCCTTTTCCGAAAAGCCATCGAATAACCGTTTTCACTTGTCATATAAATGCGAAAAAGCATCTATATATATCTTCATTCATCAAGAACTGTCATCCACTATATGTAATGAATGACAGCCCTCTATGTCTATTTTAACTAACCAATGATGTACTCGATTACCGTTTTTGGGGGCAGGTAAAAATCGCAGCTCAGAAAACACAGACCCAACCAAACCTGCGAACGATTTCTTGAAGCAGGTTGCGGTCTTGGATGGGTATGGTGAGCGCAACGGTTTCATGCTGTTTGTCGTCGGGTGTGGCTTTGGCTGATTCAATGTCATACTGTGCTTGAGCAGACAACAGTAGTTTTGCAGGCAATCCGATGACTTCTTCTATTTTCACTGCCAAATCCGTGGAAAGAGCACGCTTCCCATTGAGTACTTCACTCAGATGCGAGGCTTGAATGCCAAGCATCTTGGCAAATTCCTTCTGGGTAATGCCGCGCTCTACAAGTTCTGGCTTGACCATCATTCCAGGGTGCACCGCCATGAATGGTGCCGGATTTTCATTTCTTGTTGCCATAATGTGTGTTGTCTAAACTTAAAACTATTATTCTTATACCACCTTCGAACTCGCGGAAAAGGATGCGCTCCACCATTCCGTTGACAACCCTTATGGAACTCATTCCGTTGGTTCCTGCAAGTTGTTCGTAGTGGAGGAAAGAAATGGAACGGAGGTCACCGGCCCGCTCTGACAATCGCAAATAGTTGTATGCTATGGCGAGAGCCTTCATGAACTTCGCATTGCGGGTGTACTTCTTGTATTTGTTGTTGCGCCCCGTAGTGATTAATTCCTCCAAATCAGTATCTTCGAAAACTATTTGCATAATGACTTGTTTTCAATTTCGAAGCAAAGTTAGGGAATTATTCCCGAATTTGGGAATAATTCGCACATTATTTCTTCTTTTTTAACGAAAAAATGATTTTAAAGTGGAATTTATATCCATTATCATCACATAGGCTCATTTCCTTGACCTCTCCGCTTGAAAGTGGCAAGGAAAAGAAAACATTCGGAACGGCGTGGTTGACGGGTTGACAACGCCTTGGCATTTTCAACTTGTCAACATTGGAAACAGGAAACACACTCCACGACATCGGCAGCATATTCCCACCATGGGCAGGAACATCCTGCGGTTGCCGTGGCCGTCAAGAAACGGTAAATCCAAGGGCAAGGGACTCTCCCGGACAACGGCGGTGAAACTACTGACCGCCCGAAATCCGATAGAGTGACAGGCAGAGCAGACTTGCCCTGCCCGTCGTGTGAGGATGAGTGCGGTGTCCTTCACCAAAGGGGAATGGGAGTGTCCCTGGGCCGCGGGGAGTGTGGTGGGGCTGGCCATCCACAGAGGTTCGACCTCTCTCCCTTGCCTCCCTGAGTCCCCGAAGGGAGGTGAGAGCGGTGTGGCCGTCGCCGTGATGAGAAGCTCATGACAGCAACAGCCACACGGCTTGAAGGGCGACAATCTTCAGGAAACCTTGGTGAAAGAACAAGAAAGATGATGTGAAAGATCCAAATGTGTGTACCTCCGAGCGGATTCATCGAAAGAATGTGTTACCTTTGCAAGATCATATATTGACAGACAAATCGGAATTTGTATGATTGTAGTTGTTATCATCAGTTTAGCATTAATTGTTGCAGCCATTATGCTTATTATGGGTAAAGGCGATTGGCTGATTGCTGGATATAATACTGCCAGCGAAGAAGAGCGAAAGACGGTGAACATTAAACGTCTGCGCTTTGTCATGGCCTTATCAATGCTTCTCACGGCTCTTGTCATCATTGTTCCTGTATTGATGGGAAAAATTGAAGATAGAAATACTGGTATCAACATGGCCTTTGGTATTATAGGTATATGTCTCATTACAGTAATACTTGCAAACACTTGGTGTAAGCGGAAATAAGTCCAAACTATAAGGAGCAGTTGCAACGACGGCTTATGTTCTTCGACCGTCCCGCAGTCTTCCTGACCTTCAAGGGTGGCCACAGCCACAGGGGTGACAGCTTCTATGCCGGACACCACTTCGACCGTCCCAACCCTCCCAAGGATTGTGGCAAAGGAAATCACAACAACCATAATTTCGGAAATCACAACAACAGCCTTAACAACAACCACAACAACGGGAACCTGAGCCACAACGGCAACAACAACTGGAACCACAATGGGAACCGTCCTCCGATGGGCAATGGCAACGTGAAGCCCAATGGCAACCACAACTCGGTGGGCACTGGCTTCGGCAACAACAGCCACCGCAGCGTGTCGGCAACCACTCCTGCTCGTACGTTCGGCAACCCACAATCAGGCAACGTGGCAAACAACAGAAGCAACAGCAACAATGCACCTCGCGGCTCCTTCGGAGGCGGTGCCCGCAGGTAAGCGCTTACCCTCCACATATACAGCATGGGCGACCATGATGCACTGACAATCTCCACATCCTCGCTTTTGGGGTGTGGAGAATTTTATTTTGAAAGAATGTGACGATAAATAGCCGAGGAATCCATACCGAAGATAGGTATCAACAAAAACGATACATTTTATAAAGCGGGTTTTTTAAGATGTGACAAATTGTTGCAATCTGATACATAAAACTATAATATTATGACATTATGACAAGAAAAATAAATATATTATTACATATTGTTACTTAAATTCAGATTTAATAATCAAAATGAAAGAATTGTGTGGTGTATTTGCTTTATTGTCGTAACTTTGCATCATTATGTGCAGAATGAAGCATGTATCTCGGTAATTTGTAATATACACACTCTTATGAATATCAAGATAACGGAACTGACGGACAGCCGCGACAGTGTGAACAAATGGATGGAGCGGTATGGTGTGCGCTTCGGCGTGTACAAGAACGGAGTGTTCAATGAGCAGTTGTTTCCCTTCGACCCCGTACCCCGCATCATCGAAAAGGATGGTTGGGACTACTTGGAGAAGGGATTGCGTCAGAGGGTTCAGGCACTCAACAAATTCCTATGGGATGTCTATCACGAGAAGAGAATCATCAAGGACGGCATCGTGCCAGAGGAGTTCATCTATTCGTCAAAAGGCTATTTGCCCGAGTGTGAACGCATCAGTCCGACAGGCGGTGTCTATGCCCACATCGCAGGCATCGATCTTGTGGAAGGCAAGGACGGACAGTGGTATGTTTTGGAGGACAACCTGCGCATACCGAGCGGTGCCAGTTATCCGATGATAGCCCGCCATATTACAAGGCGGGTCGCGCCCTCAACCTTTGCTTCTCACGCCATTGTCGAGAACCGGGGCTATGCCGACCTGCTGCGCGAGATGATGGACGAGATGAACGACGGGAGGGGCATATCGGTCATCCTTACCCCGGGGCGCTACAATTCCGCCTATTTCGAGCACTCTTATTTTGCCGAAAAGACGGGAGTCACGCTTGCTTATCCCGGAGACTTGTTCGTGGAGGACGACAAGGTGTACTATTCGGGTATCTACAAGGAGCGCACGCGTGTGGGCTGCATATATCGGCGGGTCAGCGATGAATACATCGACCCCATGGTGTTCGAGGCTTCGTCGCTGCTTGGCATCCCCAACGTGATGCAGGCATACAAGGCGGGCAACGTGTCGATAGTGAATGCCATCGGCAACGGTGTAGCCGATGACAAGGGCATCTACTACTTTGTGCCGAAGATGGTGGAATACTATCTGTCAGAAAAACCCATCTTGCAGAATGCGCCCACCTACCTGCCTTATTTCAAGGACGACTACGACTTCGTGCTGGCGAACATGCGGCAGTTGGTCATCAAGGATGTCAGCGAGGCTGGCGGTTATGGCGTGGTGTTCGGAAAAGATTTGTCAGAGAAAATGCTTGGTGAACTGAAAACGCTCATCATTGACCAACCGCGCCGCTGGATAGCCCAGGAAGTCATCGACTTCAAGGATCTGGAGGTACTGGAGGAAGAAGGTGCCGGACCAGCGCCGAACTGTTTCGTGGAACGCAAGGCCGACCTGCGTGCCTTTGTGATCAGCGGGAATGAGACAAGGGTTTGGCCCAGCGGACTGACCCGTTTCTCACGCAATCCCGACTCCTTCGTGGTCAATTCCTCGCAAGGAGGCGGTTTCAAGGACACATGGATTATGGAGGAATAACAAGACAAAAAGAAAAATGGGAAAGAACACAATCATATCGGCCAACAAGGCCAACAGCCTGTTCTGGCTGGGACGTTATGAGGAGCGCGTCTACATCACGCTCCACCTGTTGCGCAAGTGCTATGACATGATGATTGACGGCGAGTTGGAGGACTATTGGCCCATCTGGCAGAAACTTGACATCATGGGTGTCTATCACACCAACGAGGATTTCACACTGGGCATGATGTACGACGAGACCAATCCTTCCTCCGTCATGTCCGCTCAGACCAGAGCGATGGACAACGCCATATTGCTGCGCGAGGAAATCATGTCGGAGACGCTGAGTTATCTGGAGATGAGCGTCGCACTGATGAAGAGATGCCGCGACAAGCAGGAAACAAACGTGATGCTCCTTCAGCCTGTCATCGACTGGTCGTTGGCTTTCTGGGGAGCGGCAGAACAGCGGCTGCTGAATCACAAGGCCCTCTACATCATGATGACCGGACGCAACGTGGAGAATCTGGACATGCTGCTGCGCTTCGAATACAGTTACGAGCGCGTCGCCCAGGCATACGATTCGGTGAAGCACTACTCTGGGTTGTTGCCCGGGCTGCCCGACGAGCACATCCAGGAGCAGTTGGACACCCTGGTCACCCGAGAGCAATTCAACCTCGGCAATGTGGAGTATAAGAACAAGTTGCTGGCTTTTGTCAACCAGATGATAAGGGTATAGGCAAAATGAAACGCTATTTGTACAACTACCAGACCATCGTAACTTTCAGCGAACCCGTATCCGCTCATTCAGTGATGCTGCGTTGCCAGCCCGCCGCCAACGCCTTCCAAACCATCGAACAGGAACACGTGGTTGCATCACCCGACTACTGGTTGACTGCCGGCACCGACGCCTTTGGCAACAGGATTCTATTCGGCGGCAGCAGCGAGCCGCATACGGTGTTCGCCTACGTCAGCACCGGCATCGTGGCCGCCAGCACATATTTCCAGAAACAGCAAGGAGAGAACATGTTCCTCTACCGACAACCATCACGGATGACGCAACTCGATGATGCGATGAGGGAGGCGGCTGCGACGGAGACCGGAGCGACAACGGAAGAGAAGACCCGGCTACTATGCCACAGGGTCTATGAGATGATGAGGTACATGCCAGAGACCACGACGGTGGAAACGCCTGCCAGTGAGGTTTTCAAAAGGCTCTGTGGCGTGTGCCAGGACTATGCCCACTTAATGATTGCCTTCTGTCGTGTCAACGGGCTGCCTGCTCGCTATGTGAACGGGTTCCTTGAAGGAACGGGTCAGACCCATGCCTGGGTTGAGGTGTTCGACGGTTACTGTTGGCAAGGCTACGACCCGACACACGACCGCACCCTGTTACATCAGGGCTATATCAAGATAGCACATGGGCGCGACTCCGCCGACTGCCCCGTTTGCCGTGGTATGTTCCACGGACATGCGGTGCAGCAGACCCTAACAAGCGTAACATTGCAAGAATTATGATTAAGACTATCGTATCGACAGAACTGCCAGTGGATGAACAGTTCCGCATCCGCAAGAATGTGATACAGCACGGCAGGGAGGGGCTGCGCTTCTGCGTGGTCACGGGCACCCACGGCGACGAACTGGAGGGCCAGATGGTATGCTATGAGTTGGCACGCATCGTAGGAGGAAATCCAGGGCTGCTCAGCGGAACGCTGGAAATCTATCCGGCACTCAACCCCCTGGGCATTGACACCATCCAGCGCGGCATCCCCAATTTCGACCTCGACATGAACCGCATCTTCCCCGGCGACCCACACGGCACCATGGCAGAGCAGACAGCACATGCCATTATCGAAGACATCAAGGGAGCCGACATGGTCATCGACATACACTCCAGCAACCTCTATCTCCGTGAGACGCCTCAGGTGCGCATCAACGTGCAGGACGCCGAGTGGCTGGTGCCTTTTGCAGAGCGTCTGGGCTTGGACTTCGTTTGGGTTCACGCCGCCGCCACCGTGCTTGAGGCCACGCTTGCCCACTCGCTCAACAGCACGGGAACGCCTTGTCTGGTAGTGGAGATGGGCGTGGGTCAGCGCATTAACCACAAGATGTGCCGGCGGCTGGTGGAAGGCATACTGCACCTGATGCATCGGATGGGCATGTGGAGAGGCACCGTAGTCGCCGACATGCCCCAGCCCATCGTCTGCAAAGGCGACCGCGTGACATTCCTCAACGCAGAGACGTCGGGTGTGTTCCTCACAGAGATGAAGTGCGGTGTCAATGTTGTCAAGGGGCAGACAATCGGGCAAATCGTGGACCCGTTGCGCGGAAGGGTGCTCAGCACGGTCTGCTCGCCTGTCAACGGTTATCTTTTCACCATTCGTGCCTATCCGATAGTCTATGAAGGCTCGCTGATGGCGCGTATTTTTGATTCGGAGAAATCATGAGAGTAGAAACCATATTTGAAATGTCGTCGCCTTGCCGCGACAACTTCCGCATCACGGGCTATCGCTTCGGTGAGGGGGCGAAGACATTGGCTATCGTCGGTGCCATGCGGGGCGACGAAGTGCAACAGCAGTACATCTGCGCCCAAGTGGTCAACCGCCTGGCCGCCATCGAGCAGAATGGCGGCATAGCCAAGGGAAACAGCATATTGGTCATCCCCTCGTGCAACCCCTTCTCGATGAATGTCAGCCGCCGCTTCTGGGCAATGGACAACACCGACATCAACCGCATGTTTCCCGGCTACGACGAGGGTGAGACCACGCAGCGCATCGCCGCTGCCGTGTTCGCAGTCCTGAATGGCTTCGAGTACGGCATCCAGTTGGCCAGTTACTATGTGCCGGGCGATTTCATCCCTCACGTGCGTATCATTAAGACGGGCTACGAGGATGTGGAAACAGCCCGCCTGTTTGGGATGCGGTATGTGACGACTTACCAGCCTCGTCCCTTTGACACCACGCTGCTCAATTACAACTGGCAGTTGTGGAACACCAAAGCCTTCTCTATTTATGCGGGAAAGACCAGTCAGGTTGACTTGACCGCTGGCACAGAGACCGTTGACGCCATCCTGCGCATGATGAGTCGGACGGGCATCGTCACCACAAGTCTGGTGGGTGCCGCCTATGAATCCATTGTCCTTGACGAGTCGGCACTGCAGCACGTCAAGGCACGGCATGCGGGCATCTTGCTGCGTCTGGTGAATGCCGGAAACCGTGTGCATCCTGGCCAATCGCTCGCCCACATCATCCATCCTTACAACGGTCAGGTCCTCAACGATGTCAAGGCCATGGATGAGGGCATGGTGTTTTTCGCCCACAACCGTCCCGTTGTGTTGCAGAATGCCCTCCTTTTCAAAATTCACACCATATAAGGAACGATTATGAAAAATGGATTCATGACAGTGGCGGCTGCCATCCCAGATGTCAGGGTGGCTGATTGTGAATACAACATCCACCAGATAGAGACTCTGACAGTGCAAGCAGAAGGTAAAGGCGTGGAAATCATCGTCTTCCCCGAGATGTCGGTCACGGCATACACCTGCCAAGACCTGTTCCAGCAGAATCATCTTTTGGAACAGGCGGAGGATGCCATTGCTAAGTTTCTCGACTTCACCCGAAAACTCGACATCATCACCATTGTCGGACTGCCAGTCAACGTGGGCAACCTGCTGCTCAACTGTGCCATGGTGATTCAGAGGGGAGACATCTTGGGCATCGTCCCCAAGACCTACCTGCCCAACTACGGTGAGTTTTACGAAAAACGGTGGTTTGCCTCCTCTCAGGACTTGCATCCCACGGAAATCCGGTTTGCCGGCAAGAAGATGACCGTCACGCCTGCTCCGCTGATTTTCCGTACCATCGACAATGTACGTTTCGGCATCGAAATCTGCGAGGACGTGTGGGCTCCCACACCGCCGAGCAACCATCTCGCGTTGGCTGGTGCCGATGTCATCTTCAACCTCTCCGCCTCTGACGAATTGATAGGGAAGCATGCCTATCTCAAAGCGTTGCTTGCTCAGCAGAGCGCACGCACGATTTCAGGATATGTCTATAGCGGATGCGGGTTCGGCGAGAGTACGCAGGACATGGTCTTCGGCGGCAACGCCCTTATCTATGAGAACGTTCATCTGCTGGAGGAGGCAAAGCGGTTCTCGTTCGAGCCGCAGATGGTTATCAGCCAGATTGACGTGGAGAAACTGCGCTCCGAGCGACGCTCCAACACAACGTTCGTCAATGCGCAACGCCCGGGGAGTGACGAGCGGAGGGCATCCGACGAGGTGTTCATCGACTGCAAAGCACCAGAATGCCATAAAGACGACATCTATGAGTTGCAGCCGTTACCTTACCGGCGTATCAATCCGTTGCCCTTCATCCCAGAGGAGAAGGATATGGAAGAGAGTTGTGAGGAAATCTTCAATATCCAGGTGGCCGGACTTGCCAAACGACTGACGCATATCCATAGCCAAAAGGTGGTGCTGGGTGTCAGCGGCGGTCTCGACTCCACCCTGGCACTCCTCGTATGTGTCAAGACCTTCGACAAATTGGGTTACGACAGGAAGGGCATCATCGGGGTGACGATGCCTGGCTTCGGAACATCGGGACGCACCTACCGCAATGCGCTGAGTCTGATGGAGAGCCTTGGTATTACCATGATAGAGATCAGTATAGCCAAGGCGGTGATGCAGCACTTCGAGGATATCGGGCAGGACCCCGATAACCATGACGTGACTTACGAGAATTGTCAGGCCAGGGAGCGGACGCAGATCCTCATGGACCTGAGCAACAAGCTGGGAGGACTCGTTGTCGGTACCGGCGACCTCTCGGAACTGGCTCTTGGATGGGCCACATACAATGGCGACCACATGTCGATGTACGGGGTGAACGCCAGCATACCGAAGACATTGGTGAGTTACCTGGTCAGGTATGTAGCCAAGACTGGTGTTGACGAGAAGTCGGGAACCACATTGCTGGACATCGTAGACACGCCCATCAGTCCTGAACTGGTACCCACCGATGAGAAAGGGAACATCAAGCAGAAGACGGAAGACCTGGTGGGGCCATACGAACTGCATGATTTTTTCCTCTATTACTTTTTCCGTTTCGGTTTCCGTCCTGCTAAGTTATTGCTCCTTGCCCGCCGGGCCTTCGACGGCAGCGACCCCAGGGTTGGAACCTACGACCATGCCACCTTGAAGAAATGGCTCACTACGTTCCTGCGCCGTTTCTTCAACCAGCAGTTCAAGCGTTCCTGTTTGCCTGACGGTCCCAAGGTGGGATCTGTCAGCCTTTCGCCTCGTGGCGATTGGCGTATGCCAAGCGACGCATCCTCAGTCACCTGGCTGGCTGAGTGTGAACGTCTTTGATATAGGTGAGGGAGAGAATAACGTATTCGTCGCCATAATGTAAATTAGTAGAGCCAAACGCCGAACGAAGCAGGAGTATAAAATGAGTTTTCTCATATTATGCCTTGCAAGGAGAAGTTCGACCGCAGGTCAAATTGCTTGAGCTATGCCGAGGCGAAGCCAGAAATCGGATAAATTCCAATTTAGCGAAGTTGTTATGTCTCTTACTATTGGTGAACAGACTCTATAGCCTTAAGGATGGACTGGCGAACCCACCAGACTGCATAAGCAATGAATTTGGTGCCGTGGCTGGCATCATACTTCATGGCACCCTTCCTCAAACCATCCGTTCCGGCTTCAATCAGTTCCCCGAGTGTCAGCCCACGATGCTGATACTGGTTGGCAATGATGACGACAAAACGCATATTGGCCTTTTCCAGTTGTCTCATCTCATCACAGTCCGTACCCTTCTCCAGCACAGCCTTGCACAACGCTGCCTCTTCATCAGCAGACAGCAACGGCGTGCGACCGATTTCTTCCAAGAATTCATCCAATCTTTCTTTCTCCATTTTCATCTTTTGTTGTTGACGATGATAATATAGAAACATTGAGAGAAAAATTCAAAAATCACCCATCAAAAATCATAATATTTTTTCCTCTCTTATTGCCAATCGGAAAAGGTTTTTTAATTTTGTCGCAGAAAACAAACAGGCAGACAAATCATGAAAACATTCAAGACCATTATCGCATGAAACGTTCAAATAGAATAAGACACCAAATGAAGACAAGTATTTATGTCTTCTCACTTTTATCCTTTATCCTTCTTCTCTCTTCATGCAAAAAGGAGATTGTTTCAAAGGATATTTATGGTGTTTGGGAGATGCAAGTGCAAACAACGGCGGAGGGGCCCCAATTCGCCAAACTCTTACTGGAAAAGGATGGCTATAGTTGGATTGATCCGGTTGTCAGTGATACCATCTATTATTATGAGAAAGTTGACGTGAGTGGCGACACTTTGTTGTTGACCGATGGATTCAAACATCCTACCCTATGCATCATTGAGGAACTTCATGACAGTATGTTGACATTATCCCGAGTGGCCGGCTTTGATAAAGAGATTACTTATAAAAAGGTGCTGGATTATAATGAAGGACCGTTTAAGCGGGAAGAAGTCAAAGCATCTGATTTCTCCAAAGACTCATTGGATGTGATTGTGAAATCCTTTTTGGTATGGGATTACTATCAGAATAATGAAGATGCCAGGATCTATCATAGTCTTACGAAGGCTGAGATGCTCCAAGCAAGAGAGTTGTTACGACAATACATGACTGATGGCTCACTCGAGAAAGACCAATTTAATAATGAGGATGCCTATCCGTTAGACCATTATATTCGTCAATATGAATCCTATGTGGAGAATGGACATTTATATGTAAGAGTAACTCTAAACACTGGTATTTATATGGAAAGGTGTTGTGGCTATACTGTTTTGAAACGAGATGTTTACGATGTGGAAGATGGTGGTCCAACTCATGCCCGAGCGACCATAGATTTGACAGCCCAAAAAGTTGTTGATTTCATCACCAACGGATACGCATGACCCTGCAAAACCACTATCAGAAAAAGAATGAAAAAAACAATATTTGCCAAATCCCTTGCGTTCCAATATCAAAGAGAAGACCATGATGAAAAGAGGAAAAAAGATATGCGACACCCTCAAGGAGGTGCGCATGCAGGTGGCAAAGGCCAACGACATCAAATATGCTCCCACCGAATGCCATCATGAGGGTGACTGCGCCGGCTCCTGCCCGAAATGCGAGGCAGAAGTACGCTGGCTCGAACAACAACTGCAGTTGCGCCGCCAACTGGGCAAGGCCGTGGCCGTGGTGGGGGTGAGCATGGGACTGGCTGCCCTGACATCGTGTGAGAGCCAACTGACAGAAATGAACACCGACAGCAATATCTCTTCTGTCTTGAACCAAAACAACAATTCTGAATGGATGGGTGAAATCATCTCACCCCAGCCCTCTTTTCCCGGAGGTTCCCAAGCACTCGTTGATTTTTTACGTGAGAACACAAAATATCCCGAGCAAGCACTGAAAGACAGCATGGAAGGACGAGTGGTGGTAGCCTTTGTCATAGATACCGATGGCAGCATCACCAAGCCTGAAGTTGTGAGGGGTGTTCATCCTCTTCTCGATGCCGAAGCACTGCGGGTGGTGAAACTTATGCCTAAATGGGAACCAGGCTCTGAAAATGGCACCCCAGTCAAAGTAAGATACAACCTTCCCATCACCTTCAAGAAAAATTGATTTCGTCACCGCTTCGGTTTGATGTTCAGGTTGACACCCAGCACGTCCTCGGTGTCCACGATGGTCCAACTGCTGCCGGGATAGACACCTATGGTGCGCTCCGTGTCAAAGCCCATTTTTTCAGTTATTTCAGTTCTATATAATGCAAGACGATGTCCTCATAGTGACCGTCTTTCATCAAGAAGCCCTTAGGAATTACTCCAAGTTGATGGAATCCCAGGCGTTTGTATAGATGCAGGGCATGTACGTTTGAAGCGACCACGGCATTGAACTGCAGGATGCGGAACCCCAATTCGGCTCCGACTCTCAATGAATCTTTCACCAACTTCTCACCGATGTGCAGCCCCCGTTTCCCTTCCCTCACCGCGTAACTCGTATTGCAGATATGTCGGCACCGTCCCACATTGTTAGGATGGAGGATGTAAAGGCCGACAACCTGGCCCGTCTCTTCCTCAACGGCGATGCCAGTGTAAGACTGACTGCTGAAGAACCCGTCTGCCGTATCTTCTGTGAGTTCCTCCAACTGTGGGAAAGCGATGCCCTCACGGACAACGGAATTCCAAATCTCCATCGCCGCTTCTGCATCGGAACTGTCGTATTTTCTAATCGTTATCATAGCAGTGGCTTTAATGCAGTCATCTTCCCG
>JAEEGI010007451.1_pt1 | contig 24508 bp, 20 predicted proteins | sample 8958751 | NCBI WGS metagenome assembly JAEEGI01 (sample SAMN16246545, study PRJNA631951) | gut metagenome | biome: gut microbiome; feature: rumen; material: KS-attached | host: Bos | place: Iran: Karaj | collected 2018-10
CTATCCTGAAAAGCGCGTGAATTTTTACATCGCACAGCGTGTGGGCTCCATCCAGGAGGAAGAGAGCCAGCGCGGTCTGGCCCACTTCCTGGAGCACATGGCCTTCAACGGCAGTGAGCACTTCAACGGCGAGGGCAAGACTATTATCGACTACACCCGCTCGCTGGGTGTGGAATTCGGCCGCGACATGAATGCCTACACCAGCATTGCCGAGACCGTCTATAACATCAACAACGTGCCCAGCACGCGACAGAGCGCCCTTGACTCGTGTCTGCTCATCCTTAAGGACTGGAGCGGTGGCCTGCTGCTCACCGACGAGGAGATCGACAAGGAGCGCGGCGTCATCCACGAGGAGTGGCGACTGAGCCGCGGCGCCCAGATGCGTATGCTCGAGAACAACCTCGAGACCCTGTATCCCGGCTCGAAATACGGCAAGCGCATGCCCATCGGTCTGATGAGCGTGGTGGACAACTTCGCCTACAATGAGCTGCGCGACTACTACCACAAGTGGTATCGTCCCGACAACCAGGCCCTGGTCATCGTGGGTGATGTGGATGTGGACCACATAGAGGCCAAGATCAAGGAGCTCTTCAAGGACTGCAAACTCGATCCCAACGCCGCTCAGGTGGTTGAGGAGCCCGTGCCCGACAATGAAACGGCTATCATCGTCGTTGACAAGGACAAGGAGCAGCAGACCAGCAGTTCCCAGGTCATCTTCAAGCACGATGCTGTGGAGAAAGAGGGTAAAACCACTCTTGACTATCTCCTCTATAACTACATGCGCGGCATGATGAGCAGCATGCTCAACAGCCGCCTGAGCGAGAAGGCACAGGATGCCGACTGCCCCTACCTGATGGGATATGCCTATGACGGCAACTACCTGCTGTCCAAGAACAAGGATGCCTTCAACCTCGTGTACGTCCCCAAGGAGGGTATGACCGAGCAGGCCACCCAGTACATCGTGAGCGAGGCCATGCGCGCCATGAAGCACGGTTTCACCGAGACCGAGTACATCCGTGCCCGTGAAGAGTACCTGAGCGGCCTGGAGAGCCAGTACAACGAGCGCAACAAGGTGGACAACGACATCTATGGCCGCGAGTACTGCAGCCATTACCTCGACAACGAGCCCATCCCCTCTATCGAGCAGAAGTACGAGATCATGAACCAGATCGTGCCCATGATTCCCGTCGAGGCCATCAACTCGATGCTGCCCGGAATCATTACCACCAATGGCAAGAACATGATTATCGTGAGCTTCAACCAGGATAAGGAAGGCGCCGTTTATCCCACGCCCGATGCCATGAAGGCCGCCGTCGATGCCGGACTCAACGCCAACGTCGAGGCCTATGTGGACAACGTGAAGCAGGAGCCCCTTATCGCCAAGTTGCCCAAGAAGGGTAAAATCGTCAAGGAGACCGAGAACAAGCAGTTCGGTTACAAGGAACTGGAACTGAGCAACGGCGCACGCGTCATCCTCAAGAAGACCGACCTCAAGGACGACGACATCCAGATGACGGCGCTGCAGCGCGGCGGCACCTCGATCTATGGCGAGAAAGACCATGCCAACTTCTCACTCTTTGAAGCCGTGGTCGAAGTGAGCGGACTGGGTGAGTTCAACAACACCGAGCTCGAGAAAGCCCTGGCCGGCAAGCAGGTGAGCTGCAACATGAGCATGAACAGCGAGTATAACGAGGTCAGCGGTTCTTCTACCGTCAAGGACCTGGAAACCCTGTTCCAGCTCAACTACCTGATGTTCACCGACATCCGCAAGGACGAAAAGAAGTTCAACAACCTGATGAGCCAGCTCGACATGATGCTCAAGAACAGGGACCTCGTTCCCGAGACGGCCTTCAGCGACTCGCTGAGCCTGACCCTGGGCAGCCACAACTGGCGCAGCAGGCCCTTCACCGCCGAGCTGGTTAAGCAGCTTGACTATGACCGCGCGCTGCAGATGGCCAAGGAGGTTACCGCCAATGCCGGCAGCTACACGTTCTACTTCGTCGGCTCGTTTGACGAGGCCGTCATCCGTCCGCTCATCGAGCAGTACATCGCCAGCCTGCCCGGCAAGAAGGGCGCCAAGACCAACTGGGTAAACATCGACAACTACCCCGTCGGTCAGGTCATCAACCACTTCACCCGCAAGATGGAAGACCCCAAGGCCTACACCACCATCTACTGGTATGACAAGACCACGCCCTACAGCATGGAGAACAATATCAAGGCCGACCTGCTGGCACGTGTCCTGGACAAGGTTTACCTGCAGAAGATCCGCGAGGATGCCGGTGCCGCCTATTCCACCAGCGCCAGCGGCTGGTCAACCATTAACGGTGACAACCCCTTCAGCTGCATCTATGCCTACTGCCCCGTCAAGCCCGAGTTCACCGACCTGGCACTGCAGATCATGAACGACGAGCTCGTTACAGCCTGCAAGAACATCGACGCCAGCTCGCTCGAGGACTTCAAGGAGCTCTTGATCAAGGACTACAACAACGAGATCAAGGAGAACTGGTACTGGATGTGGGTTCTCAACCGCTACGTGGAGCGTGGCATCGATAGCCACACCGGTTATATCGACCTCGTCAAGGCTCAGACGCCCGAGTCGATTGCCGCCTTTGCCCGCCAGATCCTGGCTGCCGGCAACAAGGTCGAGGTGGTCATGACCCCCGCCGAATAACGACAAGACGCATTCATTCAAGAGCCAGAGACTTCACACAAAGAGTCCCTGGCTCTTTTTTTCTGGAAGTTTTTGTAGTTTTCAACGGGTTGATGACGTCTAAAGGGCAAGAGTTGATTATCTTTGCAATCAACAACAACTAGAAACTAAAAACTAAAATATGGCTTATCTTGATATCAACAACGTGGTGAAACGCTACGAGGAGCATACCGCCCTCGACGGCGTTTCCATGCAGGTGGAGCAGGGTGTCATCTATGGCCTGCTGGGACCCAACGGCGCCGGCAAGAGCACCTTGATCCGCATCATCAACCGCATTCTCGCGGCCGACAAGGGTACCGTGACGCTCAACGGCAAACAGATGACCGACGATGACATCACACACATCGGTTACCTGCCCGAGGAACGCGGCCTGTACAAGAAAATGAAGGTGGGCGACCACATCGTCTATCTGGGACGCCTCAAGGGCATGACCAAGGCCGATGCCGTGGCCTCGATGCACTGGTGGCTCGACCGCTTTGACCTCAAGGAATGGGAAAACAAGAAGGTGGAGAACCTCTCGAAGGGTATGCAGCAGAAGGTGCAGTTTATCGGCACCGTCATCCACCGTCCGCCGCTGTTGATTTTTGACGAGCCGTTCTCAGGCTTTGACCCTGTGAACGCCGAGCAGTTGAAGGTCGAGATCCTGGCCCTGCGCGACCAGGGCAGCACCATCCTGTTCTCGACCCACAACATGGCGTCGGTCGAGGAAGTCTGCCAGCAGATTACCCTGCTCAACCATGCCAAGGTGGTGCTCACCGGCAGCGTTGACGAGGTGAAACAGCAGCACAAGAAGAACATCATCGCGGTGCAGACACCCGACAAGATTGAGGCCAACGACGCCCTCTTCACGATTCTGCCGCCCGACCCCGTGAAAAAGCAGGACACCCGCATCAAGCTCGCCCAGGGCGTTAACGTGCGCGATGCCATCAACTGGCTCAACGAGCACTACCGCCTGACGGGCTTCACCGAGGTGCTGCCCAGCATGAACGAGATTTTCATCGAAACCGTCAAATCCAAAAACGCTACAGAACAATGAATAAGCTTCGCCTCATCATCGCCCGTGAATACATGTCGATAGTCGGGCGCAAATCATTCATATTCATGACCCTGGGCATGCCCCTGCTGTTTATCCTCATCATGGCCGTTCCCATCGGGTTGGCTTATCTCAACGACAAGGGCAGCGACACCCAGCAGATTGCTGTCATCGACGAGACGGGCCGTTATGCCGCAGCACTGCACAGCGACGACATGTACAACTTTGTCGCCATCAAGGGCGATACCGTGACCAATGCCCGCGAGTTCTACGATAAGGCCAATGGCAGCCTTGACGCCATCATCATCATCCCGCGCAATGTGGACAGCACCGGCGTGGTGAATATCTTCAGCGAGGGAACCATAACGCCTGCCCTGGTTTCGAGTGTGCGCAACGTCCTTGCCGACACTATCCAGAGCGCCCACCTTGCCGCCATGGGCATCCCCAACCTGCAAGAAATGGTCGATAAAGCCCACGTCGATGTGGACGTGCGCTCGATCAAGTGGAGCGAGGAAGGTGAGCAGGAGTCCTCGACCGATGCCGCAATGGGCCTGGGACTGATGCTCTCCATCATCACCTATATGTTTGTGCTCATGTATGGCGCGATGATCATGAACAGCGTCATCGAGGAGAAGACCAACCGCATCGTCGAGGTCGTGGTGAGCAGTTGCCGCCCCTTCCAGCTCATGCTGGGTAAGATCATCGGTGTAGGACTCGTGGGACTGACACAGATGGCCATCTGGATTGTGCTGCTCGCTATCGTCGGCACGGTTGCCGGCAGCGCGTTTGGTATCGGCAACGTATCGCCCGACGCAATAAGCCCCGAGGCATTGGCTCAGGCAAAGGATATGGGAGCCATGGAGTCTATTGTGCGCCAGACGCTCTCCATCAACTATTTGCCCATCGTCCTTAACTTCATCATCTACTTCATTGGCGGATATCTGCTCTACAGTTCTCTGTTTGCAGGTTTGGGATCGGCAGTGGACCAGCCCAGCGACTCGTCGCAGTTCACCACTCCCGTTATCCTCATCATGCTCATCGCCTTCTATGCCGGCATGGCTTGTATGGAAAATCCTTCAGGCCCCACGGCCGTGTGGTGCTCCATCATCCCGTTCACCTCGCCGGTGGTAATGATGATCAGGTTGCCCTTCGGCGTGCCCACGTGGCAGTTGCTGCTGAGCATCGCACTGCTGTTCGGCACCGCGCTCTTCATCACCTGGCTGGCCGCACGCATCTACCGCCGCGGCATCCTGCACTACGGCAAGAAGGCCAGCTTCGGCGACCTGTTCAAGTGGATGAAGTGATGGCGGGCGAAGCCCGCAGTTTAAAGTTTAAAGTTTAAAGACTAGAAACTAAAAACCAAAACAATGCGAATTGTGATACAACGGGTGACCGAAGCCTCGGTCACCATCGACGGACAGTTGCACAGCACCATCGGCCCAGGGCTGATGGTGCTAGTGGGCGTCCGCGAGGGAGATACCCTCGACGACATGCGCTGGCTGGCGCAAAAAACGGTGAACCTGCGCATCTTTGACGACGAGCAGGGCGTGATGAACCGCAGCATCATCGATGCGGGCGGCGAGGTGCTGGCCGTGAGCCAGTTCACCCTCAACGCCTCGACCAAGAAGGGCAACCGCCCCAGCTACATCCATGCTGCAGGCCATGACCTGGCCGTGCCCCTATACGAGGCCTATTGCGACGAGTTGGCCAACCTGCTGGGCAAGCCCACCAAGAAGGGCGTCTTCGGCGCCGAGATGCAAGTCGCTCTCATCAACGATGGTCCCGTCACCATCATCATCGACAGCCGCCTCAAGGAGTGAAGAGTTAACAGTTAATAGTTAATAGTTAGCAGTTAACAGTTAGGAGTTAGGAGTTAACAGTTAGGAGTTAGGAGTGAGGAGTTAGGAGTGAGGAGTTGCATGATGCACCCTGACCCCTAAGCTCTAAGCTCTAAGCTCTGGACTCTAGACCCTAGACCTCAAGTTTCTAAAGCGGTTTGGCGCTTTAGAAACTTGAATTATTTAGCCAAATTTCACATTCCTTACCACGGCTATGTGAAAAAATATGGCTACTTTTGCAGTTTGTAGAAGATAGCACTACAAGACGGACTTTAATTTTAATCATGATCAACCTGAGTGTAAATGTCAACAAGATAGCCACCCTGCGCAATGCGCGAGGCGGCAACATACCTAATGTACAACAAGTTGCCATCGACTGCGAGCGCTTTGGCGCCAATGGCATTACCGTGCATCCCCGTCCCGACGAGCGTCACATTCGCCGCAGCGACGTGTATGCCCTGCGTCCCCTGGTACGCACCGAATTCAACATCGAGGGCTATCCCAGCGAGCAGTTCATGGAACTGGTACTCGCCGTGAGACCTACCCAGGCCACCCTCGTCCCCGATGCCCCTAATGTGCTCACCTCGTCGGCCGGCTGGGAGGTGGAACCCAATATGGAATTCCTCACCGGCATCGTCGACCGCCTGAAGGAGGCGGGAATACGCACGAGCATCTTTGTGGGCACCGACCTGGACAACATCCGTGCTGCCGCACGCACCGGCGCCGACCGCGTGGAACTGTACACCGGTCCGTTTGCCGAGGAGTTTGAGACCGATCCCGAGCGCGCCGTCGCTCCCTTCACTGCCGCTGCACAGACCGCCCACAGCGTGGGTCTGGGCCTGAATGCCGGCCATGACCTGAACCTCAAGAACCTCAAGTTCTTCCAGCAGCATGTGCCCCACTTGAGCGAGGTCTCGATTGGCCATGCCCTCATTGCCGACGCCCTGTATCTGGGTCTGGAGGCCACCATCAAGGCTTATAAGGAGTGCTTGAAATAAAATCCCGATTTTCACGTTAAAATAAAAAATAACCAAATAACGAATTAAAAGTAATTATGTCAATTCTCAACATGATTCTTGCCCAAGTAACGCCTGCCGACACAATGATCCAGCAGGCCACCGACACCCTGCAGCAGGCCATCGACAGCGCCGCTCAGATTGTTACCGACAGTGTCGCCGCCGTTGCTGCGGCTACCGCTCCCGCTGCTGCCGAACCCGTTGTCAAGGAACTCTCGGTATGGGATCTCACCATGGCTGGCGGATGGCTCATGATTCCCCTGGCCCTGTTGGCCATCGTGAGCATCTATATCTTCTTTGAACGCCTGTTTGCCATCAATCGTGCCAACCGTCAGGACCGCACCTTCATGGACCGCATCAAGGACCTCATCCACCGCGGTGAGGTGGACCAGGCGCTCACGCTGTGCCGCGATACCAACACCCCCTACTCGCGCATGATCGAGAAGGGCGTTACCCGCATTGGCCGTCCCATGAACGATGTGCTCGTTGCCATCGAGAACGTGGGCAACATGGAGGTCGCCAAGCTTGAGAAAGGTTTCAACTGGCTCGCTACCACTGCTGCCGGCGCTCCCATGATCGGTTTCTTGGGCACCGTCACCGGTATGGTACAGGCCTTCTTCCAGCTCGCCAGTGCCGGCAACAACAGCAATGTGACCATCCTGGCCAGCGGTATCTACCAGGCCCTGGTGACCACCGTCGCCGGTCTGATTGTGGGTATCATTGCCCTGTTTGCCTACAACTTCCTCACCTCGCGCGTCAACAAGGTGATGAACAAGCTCGAAGGCAAGACGATGGAATTTATGGACCTGCTCAACGAGCCCGCCAAGTAATTAGGAGTTAGAAGTCAGGAGTTAGGAGTTAGAAATTAGGAGTGAAGAGTTAGAAGTTAGGAGTGAGGCGGATGCCAACTAAAAACTAACAACTAACAACTTAAAAACTAACAACTAAGGACTAAAAACTAACAACTAAGGACTAAAAACTAGAAACTCGAAATTAACAGAAATCATGTCACTCAAGAGACAACATAAAACCCTGTCGATGTTCAGCATGGCCTCGATGACCGACGTCATCTTCCTGTTGCTCATCTTCTTCATGGTCACATCGACATTTGTCTTCCCCTCGGCGCTCGAGGTAAACCTGCCGCAGAGCAGCGAGCAGACGGCCATCAAGCCCTCGACACGCATCTATGTTGACAAGAACCTCAACATGTATGCCACGCAGACGAGCGAGACCGGCGAGAGCGACCTCTTGCCCATCGCCCCCGAGCAGCTCGAAGGCTTCATGCAGGCCCTCAAGGCCGGCAACCCCAACGAGTTTGTCGCCGTCTATGCCGACGAGGAAGTGAACTACGGCAAGATTGTCGAGATACTGGACAAGGGCTCCAAGCAGGGCGTGAAAATCGTTCTCGCCACCAAGCCCAGCGAGGCCAGCTTTGGCCCCGTTGAAGATCCCGTCGCCGACCAGGCGATGGTCACCGAACCCATTCCCAACACCTTGTAACGCGTCATCACGATGGAAGAAGATCGCCGCAAAAATAGCCTCTGGGCCTTACTGCTCACCCTGCTCATCACGGGGGGATCGATGGCGTTGCTGCTGCACTTCACGTTGCGCTATGAGCAGGACCCCAATTTGCCTGACTTGACGCAACTTGCGCAGGATTCCATCTTGTTTGGCGGGGAATATGTGATGCTGGGCAACACCATGGACAACGTCCAGAATGACCTCATGGACCAGGAATCGGCCGACCCGAGTGCATCGCCCGACGAGGGCGATGACCCCGACATCGAGGCCGACGACATGGAAGATGCCGGTGAGGTCAACCACAAGACGCCGCCACTGGTGACGCAGAAGACCGAATCACCCCACAAGGTGAAGGAAGAACCCAAGGAGGCCGAACCCAAGAAGTCCGGCCCCACCAAGCAGAACGACAAACAGGTCGAGAAACCCAAAGCCAAGGAGACCAAGGCCGAGGCCAAGGAGACCAAAGCCAAGAACACCACCGAGCAAAAACCCACCACCAGCAACGCCACCAGCAACAGGGTGAAAAACGCCTTTGGCAACGGTAGCGGCAACGGCGGCGGACAGCAAGGCTCGGCGGGTGGCAACTCCAACCAGGGCGTGCTCACCGGCAAACCCGGTATCACCGGACTCGTGGGCTACACCCTCGACTACTGGGCCAAACCCGTGCCCAACAGCAAATGGTCGGGACGCGTCAACGTCAAGGTCACCGTTAATCCGCGCGGACAAGTTATCAAGGCCACGGCCACGGGCGCATCGGGCGACCTGGCCTCGCACCCCGAGGTGCGACGCGCCTGTGAGCAGGCTGCCTTGAAGTCCCGCTTCTCGGTGCCCAAAAACACCATGACCGAAGCCATCGGTACCATCACCTACATCTGGCATTGACGCTTGTTCTCATCACCTGTAACATCATTGAACCGTCCCCGTTGCTACTGCAATAGGGGCGGTTTATTGATACAATCAGATTGATGATTGAAAAAATTTTGTGTTCACTGGGTAATCGACTACCTTTGTCATATTTAGTGAGAGAAACTGGAGCATGAGCATATTCCACAAACAGAGCAAGCAGGAGACCATCATCTACGCCATCGTGTGGGGCGTATTCTTCTTGGCGCCCCTATTAGAGTTTATCATCAATTATGATCCTGAGCACCCGTTCTGGATCAAGAATGGACTGCTTGACACATGGACTCACATGCTGTTCTTCTTTGTGGTTTTCCTCATCCATAACCACATCCTGGCCCCCATCCTGTTAAGACAGAAGTCAGTGGGCAAATACATCGCTGGTTGTGTCATCATGATAGCCCTGTTCCAGACGGCCCAATGCATCCACAAGCCCGACCACGGGAAGGGCCCTGCCCGGCACGAGACTTCCGTCGGGATGAATCCGCCTCCTCCCGAAGGTCGCCCGCCCATCCACAGGCACGACATCAACATGTTTCTTCTCGTCATCATGATGATTGGCGCTAACTTGGGCGTGAAGGCATATTTCCAGAGCGAGGAGGAGAAAAAGCGACTGGCCAAGCTGAGGGAGCAGAGCCTGAAACAGGAACTTGAATACCTGCGGTACCAGATCAACCCGCACTTCATCATGAACACGCTCAACAACATCCATGCCCTGGTTGACATCGACCCCGACCAGGCCAAGGACAGCATCGTGGACATGTCCCGGATGATGCGCTACCTGCTCTACGAGAGCGACAAGCAGTATGTCACGCTGGACAATGCCGTGGTGTTCCTGAAGAAATACCTCAACCTGATGAAGCTGCGCTACACCGACCAGGTTACCGTCAACGTCGACGTGCCCGAAGTGAGCAACTGCGACATCGTGCTGGCGCCGCTGGTGTTCATCCCCTTTGTCGAGAACGCATTCAAGCACGGCGTGGCCTTGAACAAGCCCTCCACCATTAATATCGGTATCGAGAAAAAAGACGGACGCCTGCTGTTCCGTTGCAATAACACCAAGAGCAACGTCAAGCACGAATATGGCGGTGTGGGACTCAACAATGTGACCAAGCGCCTGGAGCTCATCTATGGCAGCGACTACACGCTCGAGATCGATGACAAGGACGACACCTATAGCGTCAAGCTCGACCTGCCCTTCCGGTACCCGTCAGACTTCCAGAAGACGAAAGACCAAGGGCCAAAGACTAAGGATTAAGGACAAAAAACTAAAAGAAAAGCTATGATTAAATGTATTGCAATCGACGATGAACCGCTGGCTCTGAAGAAGCTGGTGACCTACATCAACAAGATGCCTTATCTGGAACTCGTGGCCCAGTGCCAAAGCGCCATCGAGGCCCAGCAAGTGATTAACGAGCATGAGATTGATGCCATATTCCTGGACATCAACATGCCCGACCTGAACGGCCTGGACTTTGCCAAATCGCTGGAACAGGACCACAGCCGCGGCCCCATCATGGTCTTCACCACGGCCTACAGCGAGTATGCCGTCGAGGGCTACAAGGCCAATGCCGTGGGCTACCTGTTGAAGCCCTACGGCTTTGACGAGTTTGAGGCAGCCGCCCAAAAGATGAAAGACATCTACGAGATTCGCCAGCACGCACTCACCGATGTCACCACGCAGATCGACAGTGACGGTACCATCTTTGTCAAGAGCGACTACAAGATTGTGCGCATCGGCATCGATAGCATCCGCTACATCGAGGCTATGAGCGAGTACCTGCGCATTTCCTGCGATGACCGTCCCAAGCCCGTCATCGTCCTGCTAAGCATGAAGAAGATTGAGGAGCATCTGCCGTCGAACACGTTCATGCGCATCCACCGCTCGTTCATCATCAACCTGAACAAAATCTGCGAGGTGAAGAAGAACCATGTCGTTATCGAGGGGGACATCTCCCTGCCCATCGGTGACAACTACAAGGAGACCTTCATGAACTACCTCAACAGCAAGATATTGACCAAATAAGGACCTGAGGGCTTAGAACGCCTGAACTTATACCTCAAGTTTCCCAGGAAACTTGAATGAAACTATTTTTCTCATAGCTTTTCCGGGGTGGCCCGCGCGCGATGCGTCGGCCACCCAACCATTATTCCAGCCCCTTTTTTAATGCGAATTTCGTATGAGGGTGTGCCATAATTCGCCTCAGGATTTTCAATCGGCCTTCGGCCGAGAAATTAAACAAAAAACAAGTTTTCCTTTTGCACTTCGCTCGTTTATGTGTAACTTTGCACGTTTTTAAGCGATTATAAATCTTATTCAACGTCTATGAATATTTCCTATAAATGGCTCAAACGCTATATTGACACCGACCTGACGCCCGAAAAGGTGGCCGAGGCATTGACGTCTCTCGGTCTCGAAGTGGGTGCGGTCGAGCAAGTTGAAACCATCAAGGGCGGCCTGCGAGGCCTGGTTGTGGGACAGGTTGTTACCTGCATCGACCACCCTAACAGCGACCACCTGCACATTACCACCGTCAATCTGGGCGACGGCAACGACCCCGTACAAATCGTGTGCGGCGCCCCCAACGTGGCTGCCGGCCAAAAGGTCATCGTTGCCACCATCGGCACCAAGCTCTATGACGGCGACAAGGAATTCACCATCAAGCGCAGCAAGATGCGCGGCGAGGAGTCGCTGGGCATGATCTGTGCCGAGGACGAGATTGGCGTGGGCACCAGCCACGACGGCATCATCGTCCTGCCCGAGGACGCTGTTGTGGGCACCCCCGCAGCCGACTACTACGGCATCGAGGATGACTACCTCATCGAGGTGGACCTCACCCCCAACCGCATCGACGGCGGTTCGCACTATGGTGTGGCACGCGACCTGGCGGCTTGGATGCGTCGTCACGGTATGGACGGCAACCTGCACAAGCCCAGCGTGGACAACTTTGCCAGCGACCGCGCCGATGGCGGTATCCCCGTCACCGTCGAGAACGCCGAGGCTTGCCCCCGCTATGCCGGCCTGACCGTGCGCGGCGTGAAGGTACAGGAGAGCCCCAAGTGGCTCAAGGACCTGCTGCTCGCCGTGGGCCAGCGTCCCATCAACAACATTGTCGATATCACCAACTACATACTCCTGGGCACCGGACAACCCATGCACTGCTTTGACCTGAGCAAGGTGAAGGGCGACCGCATCGTGGTCAAGACCGTAGAGCCCGGCACCAAGTTTGTCACCCTCGACGGCGTGGAGCGCACGCTCACCGACCGCGACCTGATGATCTGCAACGGCGAGGAGCCGATGTGCATTGGTGGCGTGTTTGGCGGTCTGGACTCGGGCGTTACCGAGGCCACTACCGACGTCTTCTTGGAGTCGGCCTACTTCCACCCCACTTGGATACGCAAGACGGCACGCCGCTTCGGCCTGAACACCGACGCATCGTTCCGCTTTGAGCGCGGCATCGACCCCAACGAGGTCATCTACAACCTCAAGCTGGCCGCCATGCTCGTCAAGGAGTTGGCAGGTGGTGAAATCTGCGGCGACATCATCGATGTCAAGGCACACGATTTCCCCGGCTTCCCCGTTGAACTGCGTTACGACTATGTGACGGGCCTCATCGGCAAGGACATTCCCCACGACGTCATCCGCGACATCGTCAGGAGCCTGGAGATGGAAATCACCGCCGAGGACGATGAGAAGATGCAGCTCGTAGTGCCCACCTACCGTGTGGACGTGCAACGCCCCTGTGACGTGGTCGAGGATATCCTGCGCGTGTATGGCTACAACAATATCGAGCTGACCAACGAAGTGCACTCCAGCCTGTCGAACAAGACCGAAGTGGACTGGCGGGACGACATGCAGGAGACCGTGAGCAACCAGCTCACCAGCGTAGGCTACCACGAGATCATGAACAACTCGTTGACTGTGGGCGCCTACTACGAGGGCCTGGAGACCTATCCCGCCGACAAGTGCGTGAGAATCATGAACCCGCTGAGCAGCGACCTGAACGTCATGCGCCAGACGTTGCTCTTTGGCGGTCTGGAAAGCATCGCACGCAACATCAACCACAAGAACCCCAACCTGAGGCTGTATGAGTTCGGCAACGTATATAGCCACGACGGCAGCATCAGCCAGGAGGAGAAAGCCCTCGCACCCTACAGCGAGAGCACCCAGATGGCGATATGGATGACGGGCAACAACCACGACGAGTCGTGGGCCGACAAGGTGAGGGCGCTCAACGTCTATGACCTGAAGGCCGACCTCGAGAACATGCTTGCCAACATGGGATTTGACCCGAAGGTCTTCCAAATCCATCAGTATGAGGACGAGACGATCAATCCGGCCTTGGTTTACAGCGTTTATGATTACATGTTACGTGACCCGCACAAACCCGGCACCAAGGACCTGAAGATGACACAAATCGCCGTGATGGGTGTTGTGGACGAGGCACTGGCCAAGAAATTTGACATCGACCAGCCCGTCTATTACGCTCAAATCAACTGGACCGCAGCCTGCAAGCTGGCCATGAACAGGGACATCAAGTACTATGACCTGCCCAAGACCTTGCCTCTGCGCCGCGACCTCGCCCTGCTGGTTGACCGCAGCGTGACCTATGACGACATCCGTCAAGTGGTCGAGAAGAGCGAGAGGAAACTGCTGAAGTCGATGACCCTGTTCGACGTCTATGAGAGCAACAAGCTGGAGGCCGGCAAGAAGTCCTATGCCATCAGCATGATTCTGCAAGACAACGAGAAGACCCTCAACGACAAGCAGATCGACGCCATCATGAGCAAGATCATCAAGAACCTGGAGACCGAACTGGGCGCCAAGCTCCGTTAAGGCATTCACCAGTTAACAGTTAACAGTGAAGAGTTAACAGTGAACAGTTAGGGATTAGGCGGATGCCAACTAGAAACTAGGGACTAGAAACTAAGAACTAACAACTAAGAACTAACAACTAAAAACTAAAATATTTTAAACAATGGGAAGAGCTTTTGAATACCGCAAAGCAAGAAAGATGAAACGCTGGGGCAGCATGTCCCGCACGTTTACACGTATCGGTAAGGAAATCACTATCGCCGTTAAGGCCGGTGGTCCTGACCCCGAAGGCAACTCACGCCTGCGCGCCCTTATCGCCAACGCCAAGGCAGCCAACATGCCCAAGGAGAACATCGAGCGCGCCATCAAGCGTGCCAGCGAGAAGGATGCCGGCGACTACAAGGAGGTCATCTACGAGGGATTTGGCCCTCATGGCATCGCCTTCCTGGTCGAGACCGCTACCGACAACACCACCCGCACCGTGGCCAACCTGCGCAACTACTTCAACAAGAAGGGCGGTAGCCTGGGCAACTCGGGCAGCGTAGCCTTCATGTTCAGCCACAAGTGCTACTTCCACGTGGCACCCAAGGACGGCATCGACCCCGACGAACTTGAACTCGAGCTCATCGACTGCGGCGCCGAGGAGTTTGCCATGGACGAGGAAGAAATCCTCGTGTCGGGCGACTTCGCAGCCAATGGCGACATCATGAAGTACCTCGAGGACAACGGTTTCGAGATCAAGAGCAGTGAGTTCGTCTATGAGCCCGCCGACTACAAGGAGGTGACCGAGGCCGAGCGTGCCGACGTCGAGGCCCTCATCGAGGCCGTCGAGGAGGATGACGACGTCCAGAACGTCTTCACCACCATGGCCGAGGCCGAAGGCGGCGACGAGGAGTAATCCCCACCGCATCCTGGCTGACAAGCCCCAAGAGACAATAAGGGCGGTTCCGTGAAAATGCGGAACCGCCCTTGTTATTTTCCATTTGTGTCCCTTGACTTTTGCCTCGAAGAGGCAGGTCGGGTCGAAGACTCGACTTTTATGGAAACTCATTGATATCGGTTCTTCGAACCGCTAACATCTGACCTATAGGTCAAAAAACAGTACAAATGAGGGCGCTAGTAGATGACCTCAAAGAGGCGGCGGTCGCTTTCGTTGAGCGTGGTGTAGCCGTCGGCAACAGTAAGGGTGCCGTTCACGTCGATGGCCCGGCCGTAGGGGGCGCAGCTGTAGAACGAGCCGCCACGGATGGTGCAATCGGTGTCACACTTCACGCCCTTGGGGTCGACAGTAGACTTCTTGCCCGTGAGCACCACATTCAGCTCGCCACCGGTGAACAGGAAGGGTTCGACCACGTTCACACCCTTGGCATCGTCGCCGGTGCACTTGATGTTGAGCGTGCCACCCGTCATGGTGATGTTGTAGTCCGATTTCACACCGGCAGCGTTTGTCGAGACTTCATTGCCCAGGCTGTCAGTCTCCATCTTGGAAGTACCGGTATTGATAATCGTGGTGCGTCCACCAGCGATGGTGATGAGGCTGTCGCAGTTGATGCCCTTGGCACCGTCGGCAGCAATTTCCATGTTGATGACGCCGCCCTTGATATAGACGAAGTCCTTGGCCTTGATGCCGTGGCCACTGGTGCTGTTCAGGTACATCCTGGTGCCGGGGCGCACAAACACATAGTCGTCGCTGGCCATGCAGTGCTTGCCCACGCTGTAGATGTTGAGCAGGCCCTTGCCGCTGACCAGAATCTGTCCCTCACTGAAGACGGCAGCCTTCTGGTCCTCTTCTTCGACCATGGTATAGGTCTCGCCGTCGCGCAGGGTGTTGACCGTGCCCGCGTTCACCACCAGGTAGAGCGACTTACCGCACTGGTTGTTGACAGCGGCACCATTGGGATTGGTGATGTCCACACCATTGAGCTGGAGCTGGAATTTCCTTTCGCTATAGAACTTGAGCGAGCCGTTGGCAGTGGTTCCCGTGACGATGTAACGCGTGCGCTTGTTAGCGCTGGTGATGGTCACGTGGGCACCTTCGACGCTGGCGAAGATGGAACTTGTCGTTCCTGTCACAATAGCCGTATCGCCCTCAAAGTTGATGCGCACTGTGGTTGACCAGGAGGTGTTCTCGACATAGTCGCCATAGTCGGCTGCATCCTCGTCCTCGGGGACTTCCTCGGCAGGTTCCACAAGCTGACTGTCATCGAGGTTGATTTCCTTGGGAACGATATCGTCATCGACGGTAATGCCCAGGATGATGTTGATGATGTAATTGACGTCGGCGATGTTCACCTCGCCGTCGCCGTTCACGTCGCCTGCCTGATCGCCCTCTTCGTTAAGGATGACCTCAATCACGGCATTGACATCGGCAATATTCACCTCGCCATCGCCGTTCACGTCGCCACGGGCGGCACTGGCAGCGAGGGCTGTTGCCATCATCAGGAAAGCAAGTAAGAGTATTCTTCTCATAGCATGTATTGAGTTGTTAGTTTTTAGTTGTTAGTTTCACTCGCTTTGCTCGTGCAAGGTGGGCTGCGCCTCAGCAATTGAAAGCAAGCTTTCATTGCGTTCGGCTTGCACCACCTTTCTAGTCCCTAGTTTCTAGTTTCTAGTTGTTGTGGGTTAGGTTTTAGGCTATAGGAAGCGGATGCCTCTCTAAACTCTAAACTCTAAACCCTAAACCCCAGTACTAACGCGCTTCACGCGTTAGTACTGGATAATCACTACCTTGGGCAGGTGGTCATACGTCTTGTAGCCCTGAGCCACCGATAACGTGCCATTCACCTCGAGCGGGTCGCTGCGACGGCTGTAGGCGTAGAAATAGCCACCGCTGATGGCGAAATTGCCGTCAATCTTCACTCCCTTGGGCTTCTTGTTCTCGCGGGTGCCCGTGGCAACGGCCTGGAACGAGCCGCCGGTGATGATGACGTTATGCTTGGCGTTCAAACCCTTGCCGCCGTCGCCGGTGGCCTTGAACTTGAGGATGCCGGCATTGACGGTCATCAGCGTGTCGCAATAGAGTGCGGCACATGCTGTGGTGTCGTTTTCATCGGTTTCCACCCTGGTATCACCATCGTTGACGGCAATCATGCGGCCACCGTTCACCTTCATCTCGCCACCGCTGCGCACGCCCTTGGCGCCGACACCGGTAGTCACAATATTGACCACGCCGCCATCGACGATGATACCGTCGTTGGCGCGCAGGCCGTCAAGGGCCGAGCTGTTGACATAGATTCTCACGCCCGGGCGGATGCGGATGTAGTCATCGCTGCGGATGCCGCCGCGTCCCACGGCAATAACACTCAACTCGCCATGACCACTGAAGACAATCTGTCCCTCGCTAAAGAGGGCCGCCTTCTGGTCCTCCTCGTCGACCATGGTATAGTTCTCGCCGTCCTGCAGACGGTTGACCGTGCCGTCGGCCAGCACGACATAGAACGTCTTGCCGCCCTGGTTGTTGATGGCGGCGCCGTTGGGGTTGGTGATTTCGGCGCCGTTGAGCAGCACCTGGAAGCGCTTGTCGCCGTAGAACTTGAGTGAGCCGTTATCGGTCTTGCCGCTGATGACGAATTTCACTGGGCCTGACATATTCATGATGGTCAGGTGAGCCCCGTTGCGTTGAATGGCCACACCCGGCACACTGCCGGTAACCGTGGCATTCCCGCCGTCGAAGGCGATGTTGATGACCTTGTTCCATGGGCTGTTTTCCACATAGTCGTTGTAGGCCGAGTCATTCTCGTCGGTGACAGGGACATCGGGGGCCTCGGTCAACTGGCTGAAATCCAGTTCCACGGCCACGGGCTCCATTTGATACAGGGCAATGATGTCGTCCATGTCGGTGTCATCGCTCTGGCACGACACCAGGGCCAGTCCCATCGCCATCACGGCCATCAGATGTATAAAGTGTATCCTTTTTCTCATGACTTCTCTCGCTGTTAGAACTTAAAGGTGTAGCCCATTCCCGCCATGTGGATGTTGGGTTCGTCATCGTCACCACTGCCGTTCACGTTCTGGTAACGGTAATAGAGCTTGAAACTATGCTTCTTTTTGATGGTGTGCTCCACACCGACGATGAAACGCGTCTTCTCGAGCACATCGGTCGTGTGGAACTCCACACTGGCAAACGGGTCGAACTTGCACTTGGGAATGTCCCACTCCACTTGAAAGCGGCTGCGCAGCATGTTCTTGCCCTTGCCGCGCACCTCGTGGTCTTCCCACTCGCCCTCGTCAAAGTCGAAGTTGTCGATGACATTGCTGGGACGGTAGGTGTATTGCCAGCGCTCGCGCAGGCTCAACTCCACGCGCTGCACCTTGTAACTGCCCGTCAACGTCACATTGAAGCGGTGACGCACGCCCCAATAACCGGGACGCCAATTGTTATAGCTCACGCCATCGTCCTGATAGGTAATCTTCTCATGATTGTTGTCGATGAGCAGGTCATAGCCACCACTGGCCTTGAGCCACGGCAACAGCTTGTAGCTAATGCCAATGCCCATGCTGACACGGTCGGCCGTGCGGAAGTTGTTGCGCGAGCGGAACTCGGCCTCGACATCCACGTTCAGGCCCTTCTTGATCTTGTGCGAGGCCCCTGCACTCAGGATGAGTCCCGTATCATCGGCCCACAGCTGCTGCGGCAGCAAGGCGGCACACAGCAGCAACAAGGCGAGCGTTAGTTGTTTTCTTTTACTTCTTGCCATTCGTCTCGGTGAATTTTCAATGTATTATTCACGTGGCTGGTATCCTTGCCGTCGTTCACATATTCAATCTTGAGGATTGCCGAGTCCTTGAGGAAATCGACCGAACCCACGTTTACCTTGGTGATGGTGAGGCCCGTGCGCCTGTGCAGGTCCTCGAGCAGCTCCTCGCGACGCTCGGGCGAGATGAGCTCGATGCGGTCATACAATATGAGCTTGCTCGCCAGGTTGGCCCGCAGCACAAAGGTCTCGAACAGCCAGATGAGCAGCGCTATCGCCACGTTGGGAATCAGCAGCTCGGCAAAGCTCAACGAGTCGGCCAGGGCATTGATGACCGACAGGCTGATGACGCCAAACATATAGGACATCTCCCTGACGGGTATCGTCTCGGTGCGGTATCGCAGCACGCCAAAAATGGCGAATAGTCCCAGCGCAAAGCCGATCTTCACCTTGACGCTGCCCAACAGGTAGATGAGGAAGAAGATGCTCACACTGAGCAAGACAAGCGTGAAAAAGTAGTCGCGACGATGTGTTTTACGGTAATACAGCAGATAGACGATGAAAAACAGCACCAGCAGGAAAAAGCCGAAGCGTATCAACATCTCGGTGACACCCACGGCATCAAACCACCTGAAACCACTGGCGGCTCCGCTCACGGCCTGCTGAACAGCATCAGCGCCGTTTTCCAATTCCTTTTCTAAATCTTGAAGTTGTATCATATAGTAGTTGTTAGTTGTTAGTCCTTCGTTCTTAGTTTCTAGTCCCTAGTTGGCATCCGCCTAAAACCTAATGCCTAAAGCCTAGACACTAGACAGCATACGTTCCACCAGGCGCAGGCGCTCCTTGAAGTTGTTGCGCTTGAGTGACGGATTGGTCAAGGCCGACCCCATGCAGTACTTGCTGAAACCGCTGGGCTTGATGCGCAACTCTCGCAGCATCCCCAGGATGGGAGACGGCTGCAGACCGTCACGCTTGAGCTCGATGATGACCAGGCCCGTCAAATCGGCATCCCTTCCCGTGACCAGGTTGTGGAAACACAAGTCGCTATCGATGGTCAAACGCTCGGTCTTGGCCTTGTTGACCAGCGTGATGCGGTGGAAGTGGTTCTCCAGCTGCTCGCTCAGCACCGTCGGGTCAAAACGCAGATGTTTGCTCAGGAAGGCGTCATAACTCCTGTATTGCTCGTCCTGGCGCAGGAAACGGATGCCATGGTCAGGGTGTTGAGGGTCAAATCCTACCATGTCAACACGTTTCTTCTTGGTGCGGCCGTGGTTGTTCTTGGTCTTCACCTCCAGGAAGTTCAAGCCCGTGTCCATATAGGAGCGGATGCGCAGTTTCTGACGGCCCGCATGCCCGTTCTGGTGAACGATGTACATGTTGTTGTCGGGCGTGTCGAAATAGGCCGTGTAATAGGATGCTATGCGTATACCGTTGATATCCTGGGCGCGATAGTCGTCCCTGGCGAGCTGCAACAGCAACCTGAGCCGGTCAACCGTTGTGACAAACTTGGTGTCGGTACGGTTCATCAGCTTGATGTCACTCATCTCGTCGAGGGTGATAGGGTCATATGTCCTGATTATCTCGTCCACAGGGGTGCAAAGATATACTAATTAAACGCAAACTCGCCCAAGAGAATTATAATATCTCAAGCAAAAATCAATCAATAATTAATATTCATCAACAAAAAGCCCAAGTGCTTTTCTTCAGGCATTCTCTCATAGCTATAGTTCAAGAAGACAAGGGCCAGTGTCGAAGCTGGTCCTCCTTGTTGTTATGAAACTGGTCATCAGTTAACCGGGGCCATGTCGAAGCCCAAACGAACACCGTCATACTGCTTGCTCAGGTCGCCCACCGTCTGCAGCGTGCTGTTGCCGCTCATGGCAGCGATGGTCTGCAGCACCTTCAACAGGTTCTTGCTCTCGAAGGTGAAGCCCAGGCCATGGGCTGTGCGCGTCACGTACATGTTGGCGCTGAAGAGCATCGTCTTGAGCCTGATGGTTGCGGTGTTGGGGTCATAGGTGTAGGTTCCGCTCAGGGGGATACCCTTCACATAGGCCTGGAACTGATGTTCCTGGGTGAACTGGAACTGGGTGTTCTGTGCGCTGATGCCCAGGGTGTTGTAAACGGGCTGCAGTTTCTCCTTGCAGTTCTCGGCCGCCACCGCGCCACCGGCCTTAGCCAGCAGGTTCTCGCTGGTGAAGGCGCAGCCAGGCTGGGTATAGTACCAAGCGCCGTAAAGCTCATTCTCCTGAACCTTGACGCTGCCGATTACCAGGCCCAACAGGCCGTCAACAGTGTTCTGCGAACCCAGCACGCCCAGGATGCCGCCCAGCACGTCGCCCAGCGTGCCACCGCTGGCCGTACCGTCGTTGCCGGTGCCCAGGCCGCCCAATCCGCCGAGCAGTCCGGTGTCGCATCCCGAACACAGTAACATCAACGCTGCCAACGCTAAGCTGTAAATCTTCTTCATCATCTTACCACGATAATTGGTGAATAATAGTCGTTATCTGTCGCAAAAATAGACAAATAAAGCGAAACATCAACCATGTTTGAGGAAAATTCATTCAAAATCACACCAATAGGTCACCCTTGGCGACAATGCAGCTCTTGCCGCCCACCCAGATGTCACCATCGGGAGCCAACGTGGTGGCGATGACCGAAGGATGCCCCATCACCTCGCCTTGCAGGAAACGGCAACTGCCGCCCAGCTCTACCAAGCCGCGGCGCTGCAGGTAGTGCGTCAACGCGGCATTGGCGGTACCGGTGGCCGACTCCTCGGGGATGTTATATCGGGGGCCGAAGTTGCGCACGTGGGCGGTGTAGCCGTCATCGGCCAGGGCAAAGGCATGGACTCCCACCACATCGAGCTCGATGCTGTAGGCTGCCAGGGCAGCCATGTCGGGGCGCATGGCGTTCAGCGCCTCCCGGCTGGCCATGGGCATGATGATGTCGGGCAGGCCGGTAGAGACGATTTCAACGGGCAACTCAGGCCATGTTTGCACCGATTCTCCGCCCATAATGACATGCAGGCGCTCGATGTCGATTGGGTGATCGACGACTGCAGGTGGCGCCATCTGCATCATCACCTGGTCACCAGCCTTGACCTTGAGATCACCGGCCAACGTGTGGTTCAAGCACAATTCGCCATCGGCAACGATGCCCTCCTTCAGCAACAGCCCGAAAGACGCTATCGTCGCGTGTCCGCACAGGTCCACCTCGCCCGCAGGCGTGAAGTAGCGCACCGTGAACTCGGCAGAGCCGTTGCGTTGCACAAAGGCCGTCTCGCTGTAGCGCAACTCGGCAGCCACCTGCTGCATCAGTTTGTCACTGGGGAAGTCCCCGTCCAGCAGCACCACACCTGCGGTGTTGCCCCCAAAGGGTTCGCTGGTAAATGCGTCAACAATGTAGTATTTCATTCGACAATAACGGTTTTAGTAGTGTAATTGGAATAGACAATGATCTGGATGCCCTTCTCGTCCTTGTCCACCGGCACCCCCTGCAGGTTATAGCGCGCGACTTCCACAGCTTCCTGGTCATCGGCCGTGACGCGTTCGATGGCGCCTGGATACAAGGCAATCCTGGAAAGCACAATCACCTCGCCCTCGGTGGTGCAACTCATCTGGTCAACCAGGAAACCCTCCTTGGACAACAGGTTGAGCACCTGGCCCACCGTCATCGCCTCGCTGCCATAGCCATCATAATGCGACTTGACGCCCGCCGGCAATTCACCCGTCAAGAAAAGCTCCTGATAGACCGACGAATAGATATTCTTGGCCACCACATTCACATAGCTCCTCTGCGCTGAGGCCACGTGAACCACCGCCAGCGCCAAAGCCAACAAAACAATCAACTTCTTCATATCTCCTCAATTTGCTAGTAACTCCACAAAGATAAAACAACTCTCTCAAATACAAAACACCCCCACCCCAATAAATCCCCTAAGTAATTCCCAAAATCGCATTAATTCATTGCCACTCAGTACAAATATACCATTCCGCCCCAACTGGTGATGCCCAAGTGCCGCTGTCAAGAGCTTGTAACGAGTCAACATGACGATCCTAGATGGTCCCTTGGAAGCACGTGCTCTGGGGGGCCGTTTGGTGTATCCCTTGTCAATAATTCTTCAATCAATTGCTATTTATTCAGTTTTTTGTTATACCTTTGTGAATACCAACCAAAACTAGGATGTATATGAGGCACTATCTAAAGAATCTGGAAGACACGGTCCGCGAGCAATGGACCCAAAAAGCCCTGTGTGATTACAATGGAGACTCTTTTACCTATGCACAGTTAGCGATCAACGTTGAGCGGTTCCGCATCTTCTTCGAGGCTGCAGGAATCGGCAAGGGTGATAAAATCGCGATATGCGCCCGCAATAGCGCCCGATGGGCGATGACCTTCTGGGGCATCAATGTCAATGGCTGCGTGGTGGTTCCGCTGTTGTCCGATTTCCATCCGAACACGGTTTCGATTCTCACCAACCATTCCGACAGCGTTGTGCTCTTTGTCGACGACGACATCTGGGCAAAGATGAATCCCGAGGAGATGCCTAACCTCAAAGCAGCCATCAACGTCAAGGACGGCAACCTGCTCTGGAACCAGGACAAGAAAGTGGCCGACGCGTGGGAGAACCGCAAGGCGGCGTTCGCTCAACAATACCCCAACGGAATGTACCCCGAGCAGGTGTCCTATCCCGGCGACAATGGCGATGACCTGGCCATCATCAACTACACGTCAGGAACCACGGGCAACCCCAAGGGCGTGATGCTCACCTATAACGCCATGTCGGACACCGACGATTTTGCCAACACCCATTTCCCGAATACTCCAGGACAGACCGTGGTATCGATGCTGCCCTTGGCCCACATGTACGGACTGGCCATCGAGTTCATCCACCCCAACGTGGATGGCGTCACCGTCTATTTCCTGGGCAAGACCCCGTCGCCCACCACCCTGCTCAAGGCGATGCAGGCCATCAAGCCCTATATGGTGGTCACCGTGCCCCTGGTGATGGAGAAAATCTATGCCAACGCCATCAAGCCGGCGCTGGAGAAAGCCAAATCGCTGCTGGCCATCCCCGGCCTGAACAAACTCATCTACCGCAAGGCCCGCAACAAGGTCATTGAGGCCTTTGGCGGGGCCGTGCAATGCTTCATCATGGGTGGCGCAGCGCTTAACCCCGAGGCCGAGCAGTGCTTCAAGAAGATTCGCCTGCCCTACACCGTGGGCTACGGCATGACCGAAGCGTGCCCGCTGCTGGGATATGAGTGGTGGACCAAATTCGTGCCAGGCTCCTGCGGAAAACCCGTCCACGAAGTCCGCATCGACTCCGAAGACCCGCACCACATCCCCGGCGAAATCCAAGCCAAGGGGCCCAACTTGACAATAGGCTATTACAAGAACCCCGAGGCCACCGAAGCCGCCTTTACCGAGGACGGATGGTTCCGCACCGGCGACCTGGGCATCATCGACGAGAAGGGCAACATCTTTATCCGTGGGCGCATCAAATCGATGATACTGAATTCCTCGGGCCAGAACATCTACCCCGAAGAGGTCGAGGCCGTCCTGGCCAACTGCCCGAATGTGGACGAATGCCTCGTCGTGGACCGCGACGGCAAAATCACGGCACTCATCTACACCGAGTTCCCCGAAGACATGGACGAGGCGACCAAGGCAGCCATCCCCGGACAAATCCGCGTGGCCGCCAACAAATCCCTCCCCGCTTACAGCAAAATCGCCAAAGTGGAAATGATGAAGGAACCCTTCGAGAAAACCCCGAAGAGGACCATCAAACGCTTCCTCTACAAGTAAAAATACGATAGCTTGACGAATTTGTAGAGACGCAAAATCTTGCACGGCTGTCCCAAGAAAAAATTAACAAATGCTCATATCGTATTGTCTTTCAAAAGGTAAGGGGCCGATATGTGATTCGGAGGATTTTGAAACAGAGTAAAAGGGCCTATTTTTGTAGAAATAT
>JAEEGI010007454.1_pt1 | contig 24507 bp, 23 predicted proteins | sample 8958751 | NCBI WGS metagenome assembly JAEEGI01 (sample SAMN16246545, study PRJNA631951) | gut metagenome | biome: gut microbiome; feature: rumen; material: KS-attached | host: Bos | place: Iran: Karaj | collected 2018-10
ATACACCCTCCTTGAACCAAGCTTTTAGGTTCTCCTCATCAGGAGCCACGCCACCAGTCACCATAATCTTTGACCAAGGCATCGGGGCCTTCAGACCCTTCACCATGTTAGGACCTACCACGTCGCCAGGGAATACCTTCGTCAGGTCACAACCCAACTCCTGAGCCTTACCGATCTCAGAAACAGTCATACAACCTGGGCAGTAAGGCACGAGACGGCGATTGCAGACAGGGGCAATCTCTGGATTGAACAGCGGACCAACCACAAAGTTGGCACCCAGCTGCAGATAGAGGGCTGCGGTTGGGGCATCCACTACAGAGCCGATACCCAGCGCCAACTCAGGACACTCCTTGTCAGCCCACTTCACCAACTCACCGAACACCTCCTGAGCGAAGTCACCGCGATTCGTAAACTCAAACGCACGAACACCGCCTTCATAGCAAGCCTTCACCACGTTCTTACAGGTCTCAAGATCCTTATGATAGAATACGGGTACCATACCGGTATCACCGATCTTCTTCAAGACTGCAATTTTATCAAATTTAGCCATAATCTTAATCCTTTTTGCTAAATTTTATCTCTGTACACGGCCACTGGCATTACCACCAGCAAGACTCTCTACTTCATCAACACTCACGAGGTTGAAGTCACCATTGATAGTGTGCTTCAGAGCTGATGCAGCTACTGCAAACTCAAGGGCCTCACCCTGTGTCTTCTTGGTGAGCAAGCCATGAATCAGGCCACCAGAGAATGAGTCACCACCACCTACACGGTCGATAATTGGGTTGATCTCATAACGCTTGCTCTGATAGAACTCCTTACCATCATAGATCAGAGCCTTCCAGCCATTGAATGTTGCACTGAAGCTCTCACGGAGTGTAGAAACAACATACTTGAAACCGAACTCAGCCTTCATCTGCTTGAAGATTCCTTCATAACCTGCAGCGTCGGTCTTACCACCCTCTACGTCAGCATCGGGCTTGAAACCGAGACAGAGCTCTGCATCCTCCTCATTACCGATACATACATCTACATACTGCATCAAGGGGCGCATGATAGAGATAGCCTTCTCTGAAGTCCAGAGCTTCTTACGGAAGTTCAGATCAACAGATACGGTGACACCATGACGCTTGGCAGCCTCACAGGCAAGCTTAGTCAACTCAGCAGCCTTATCGCTGATAGCCGGTGTGATACCACTCCAGTGGAACCAGGCAGCACCTTCCATGATAGCATCGAAATCGAAATCCTGTGGATCAGCCTCTGCGATAGAAGAGTGTGCACGATCGTAGATTACCTTTGACGGACGCATGGAAGCACCTGTCTCTGCATAGTAGAGACCTACGCGGTCACCACCTCTTGCAATAAACTGGGTGTTGACACCATAGCGACGCAGTGCATTCACTGCAATCTGTCCGATCTCATGCTTCGGAAGTTTAGAAACAAAGTAAGCCTCATGACCATAGTTGGCTACTGAGATGGCTACGTTTGCCTCACCACCACCAGGGATGATGCGGAATGATTCACTCTGAATGAAACGGTCGTTTCCCTGCGGGGAAAGGCGGAGCATAATCTCGCCTAAAGTTACAATTTTAGCCATTGTTTATTGTTTTAAATGATTACACTAATAATCTTCGTTTGCGACGACAAAATTAGACAAATTTTCCGAGAACTCCAAATATTTATGCAGAATTTAGGTAAAAAACTTACGGAAACGATTTCGGATATAATTATTTTAATAAGATGTTGGTTTATATCAGAAAATCTTTGTACCTTTGCCGAAAAATCGCAAGATATGGCAAAAGAGAACATTACCATCAAAGACATTGCAGCCCGTGCTGGTGTTTCAACTGGTACGGTGGATCGTGTATTGCATAAACGTCCCAATGTCAGTAAGTCGGCTCTGGAGAAAGTCAATAAGGCTCTTGAGGAACTTGATTATCGTCCGAATATGTACGCCTCTGCCCTCGCCTACAATAAGACTTATACTTTCTATGTGGTGCTGCCCAAGCACGAACAGGATGCTTATTGGGATGAGATAGAAGAAGGTGCCCAGGCCTGCTGCCAGTTCCGTCGTGATTTCGGTATCACGCTGAAGTTCGTCTATTATGAGCGTTTCAATGCTGCGGCCTTCACAAAGATGGTACGTGAATTCCTGACTGCCAAGATCGATGGTGTCATCATCGTACCTGCCACCCTCGAGCAGACAGCCCGTTTCACAGAGAAGCTCATAGAGCGACAGATTCCCTATGTGCTCCTTGACTCCTACATGCCTGACCTGAAGCCCCTGTCGTTCTTCGGACAGGACTCTTTTGCCAGTGGCTACTTCGCAGCGAAGATGTTGATGCTGATCGCAGGTCGAGAGAAAGAGGTGGCCCTCGTCAAGCAGACACGTGATGGTAAGGTGGCTTCCAAACAGCAGGCCAATCGAGAGACAGGCTTCCGTCACTATATGGTGGATCATTTCCCTGATATCAAGATTACCGAGGTGGATCTGCCACTCGACGAAGAGCATAAGGAATATGATGGCATCCTTGAGAAATTCTTCAAGGAGCATCCGCTGGTACACCACTGTATCACCTTCAATTCGAAAGCCCATATCGTGGGATCTTTCTTGCAGCGCACCAACCGCCGGAACATTCAGATTATGGGTTACGATATGGTGCCTAAGAATGAGGAATGCGTGCGTAATGGCAGCATCTCCTTCCTCATCGCCCAACATGCCTATCAGCAGGGCTACGCCAGTGTCGATGCACTCTTCAACGCCATCGTCATGAAGCGAGAGGTCAATCCCGTCAACTACATGCCTATAGAGATCCTCACCAAAGAGAATGTGGATTTCTATCGCCGTACGGCTATTTAAATACTAAAACAAATACAAACAATTATGAAACAAGCTACATTTTTAAAAATTAATCCTGCCGACAGCGTGGTAGTCTGTCTGCAGCCGAAACAGAAAGGGGACATCATCGAAATCGACGGACTGAAGATTACCGTCAATCAGGACACGCCTGCAGGTCATAAGGTCCTGATTAAGGATGCGCCCCAAGGTACCGACATCATCAAGTATGGTTATCCCATCGGTCATGCCAAAGTAGATCTGAAGGCTGGCGACTGGGTAAATGAGAACAATCTGAAGACCAATCTCTCCGGTACCCTCGAATACACCTACAACCCCGTGAACGAAGAACTGAGCATCCCACAAGAGAACCGCACTTTCAAGGGCTATGTCCGTAAGAACGGTGATGTGGGTGTGCGTAATGAGATATGGGTCGTTCCCACCGTAGGTTGTGTGAATGGCATTGCCGAGCGACTGGTCAGTGAACTGAAGAAAGAAACTGGCGAGGAAGGTATCGACGCCATCTATGCCTGGCACCATAACTTCGGATGTTCTCAGCTTTCGGGCGATCACGAGAACACCCGTAAGGTGCTGCGTAACATCTGTTTGCATCCGAATGCTGGTGCCGTACTCGTGCTGAGCTTAGGTTGTGAGAACAATCAGCCCGATGACTTTATGGCGATGCTGGGCGACTACGATAAAGACCGCATCAAACTTCTGATTACCCAAAAGGTTGATGATGAGATGGAGGCAGGCATGGCTATCCTTCGTGAGCTCTATGCCATAGCCAAACAGGACAAACGTGAAGATGTACCTGTGAGCAAACTCCGCGTAGGTTTGAAGTGTGGTGGCTCCGACGGTTTTTCGGGTATTACCGCCAACCCGCTTGTTGGTGAGTTCTCCGACTGGCTCGTAGCCCAGGGCGGCACATCTGTACTGACAGAGGTGCCTGAGATGTTTGGTGCAGAGACCATCCTCATGAACCGTTGTCGTACGGAGGGACTCTTCAACCAGACCGTCTCGATGATCAATAACTTCAAGGAGTATTTCCTCTCTCATGGCGAACCTGTTGGTGAGAATCCATCACCAGGCAACAAGGCTGGTGGTATCTCCACCCTTGAGGACAAGGCACTGGGCTGCACCCAGAAGTGCGGTAAGGCACCCGTCAGTGGTGTGATGGAGTATGGTGATCGTCTCTCAAGTACGGGTCTCAACCTTCTCTCTGCCCCGGGCAATGATCTCGTAGCAGCTACTGCCCTCGCCTCTTGTGGTTGTCACCTCGTACTCTTCACCACAGGTCGCGGTACCCCCTTCGGCACCTTCGTCCCCACGATGAAGATTGCTACAAATCCCGATCTGGCTACCCGTAAGAAGAATTGGATCGACTTCTCTGCCGGACAACTCGTTGAGGGTCGTACCATGCAAGAGATCGTACCAGAGTTTATCGATAAGATACTCTCTGTTGCCAGCGGCGAACCTGCTAAGAACGAGGTCAACGGCTATCGGGAGATTGCCATCTTCAAGAATGGTGTCACCTTATAATATATAAATTAGGTATAAAGCATTGAAAAAAGGATTCATCACATTATCACCACTCGTGGTGTTTATCCTGTTCTATTTAGTCACCAGCATCATTGCTGGTGACTTCTACAAGATACCCATCACTGTCGCCTTCATGGTATCGAGTGCCTATGCGGTGATTACAGCGGGAGGACTGCCGCTGATGCAGCGTATCAATATCTTCAGCCGTGGGGCTGCCACCGAACAGATGATGCTGATGATCTGGATCTTCATCCTGGCAGGAGCCTTTGCCCATTCTGCAAAGATGATGGGCAGCATTGATGCCACCGTCAATCTCACCCTCTCCCTCCTGCCGCCTCAGATGCTCTTAGCAGGCATGTTTCTTGCTGCTTGTTTCATCTCACTCTCCATCGGTACAAGTGTCGGAACCATTGCCGCCTTAATACCCATTGCCGCGGGAGTGGCTGGAGAGACAAATACCGATGTGGCTATGATGACAGCTATCATTGTGGGCGGCTCTTTTTTTGGCGATAACCTCTCCTTCATCTCCGATACGACGATTATGGCCACCCAAACACAAGGGTGCCGCCTCAGTGATAAGTTCCGTGTAAATTTCTTCATCGTGATGCCGGCAGCTATCATCATCTTGATAGTCTATCTGCTTCTTGGACAAGGCATCCATGCACCACAGAATGTGCCTTCTGTCGAATGGGTGAAAGTATTACCTTATCTCGTGGTACTCGTCACTGCCATTCTCGGCATGAATGTGATGGCAGTCCTCACCCTCGGTCTCATGATGACAGGTATCATTGGCATCTTCACAGGAGCCTTCGATCTCTATGGCTGGTTTGGGGCTATGGGTGAAGGCATTCTCTCAATGGGAGAACTGATCATCGTCACGATGATGGCAGGCGGTATGTTAGGACTCATCAAGCAACAGGGCGGTATCGACTTTCTCATCCACATGATCACCCGTCATGTGAACAGCAAACGAGGGGCCGAACTCAGCATTGCCACCCTCGTCTCCCTCGTTGATGTATGTACCGCCAACAATACGGTAGCCATTCTCACGGTGGGGGGTATTGCCAAACAGATCGGTGACCGCTATGGCGTTGACAACAAGAAGTGTGCCTCCATCCTCGACACCTTCTCCTGTACCGTTCAGGGACTCATCCCCTACGGAGCCCAACTTCTCATCGCCGCAGGTCTGGCCGCCATCAATCCCGTCAGCATCATCCCTTGGCTCTACTATCCCTTTGTGTTAGGCATCGTAGCCATCGGATCAATCCTATTCCGTTATCCCCGTAGATACTCTTAAGTTATGGACATCATACAGCGAAACCTCTTCCGATTATTACGCAGCGGAGCCTTTGGCACCCAGGAGCAGATTGAACCCATGTCGGCCTTCAAGTGGGAACGACTTTACCAGATTGCGATGCTCCACGATGTGATTCCTTATGCCTATCAGGGTATCACCAACTGTCGGCCCCAGTTCTTCATGCGGCTCACCGACAAACAGGAACTCACCTGGAAACGTGCCTATGAGGAGGTTACTGCCCACCAGACGGAGGAGGAGGAAGAAGACACATTTCTGCGGGCTGATACACTGACAAATCCCGTTCTCAACAGTCAGCTTCAGAATATCCTCGACGACGAACTCTCCGACATGACGACGCGCCAGGTGCTTTTGCAACTTATCCGCGTGGTGCGCCATATCCTCAACGAGGGCATGCCCATCCGTCAGCTGCTGGAATTGGGACTGCTGTTTCACCAGCATGGTAAACAAGTGGACTTCGATCAGCTCCGCCAATGGATCAAAAAGCTCCGTCTGACACAGATGTGCCAGCTCGAAGGCGAATGTCTGATCTTGTTATTCGGTTTTCATGCGGAGGATTTGCCGTTTGTCTCTGATCATCAGAGCAAACGCACCTCACAGATCGCCCAAGAACTGTTGGAGTTCACCAACACCCGTTCCCACGACTGGTATTTCTCTCAGGATGCCGATAGTATCTTCGTGCATAACAGCAACTCTTCGGCGATGTTCAGTCACGTGCGCCGTTCAAGCCGTTATTTCCGTTACTATCCTTCCGAGGGACTTACCAATTTCTTCGCGTCATTTGTGCACTCTCTTTCTCATATCGAGGAATAGCATCCGGATCGGTTCCGCTGCCCTTGACATGCACATGCTTGAATCTGATATCCCTCAACCCGTGCTTGCCCATGAAGCGGCTCTTATCCACGTAGCCCTTCACGCCCAGGATCTGACCTTTGCTCGTATATTGCCACATGGTGATATCACGTCCGTCGGCCAGCACAGGCTCCTCAGGCAGATACATCGCAATCATCAGCTTATAGTCGTCCACCTTTCCCACCAGGTGCTTATTGTAGAAATTACGGTAGGTATAGAGCAACGGCTGCTGACGATACTCCCTTTCCACCATTCCGAGGAAGGTAATCAGCGAGTCGCAGAATTCGTCCGTAGGCAGTCCGCCGGTAGTCTCCACATCAATCATCGGAATCAGATCCTGTTCTCCGGGACGGCACTGCACACGGAAATTATCCAACTGCAACTTCAACGGTGTCTTCGGACGGAAGAAGTGATAGGAGCCCACCTTCAAACCATGACGGTGCGCCAGTTGGATGTTCCTTTCATACAGGTCGTCCACCCTGTCACCACCCTCTGTGGCCTTCAGATACACATACGCCATCTTCGTGTTCTCTCCCACTGTCTCCCAGAACACCTGTCCCTGATAGTGCGACAAGTCGATACCGTGCACGTGGTCACAGGTATCCTCACACTGCAGGAAGGGGTCATAATCGGGATCGTTCAGTCTGGGATCAATGGGTGTGATTTTCTTCACTACCTTGGTTCTCGCAGTCTTCTTATGTTTATGATGCTTGGCTGTACGATGGGTCTTCTGAGTTTTCTTGCCGCGTTTGGGGCGTTTTGAAGCGGTTTCGCCGACAGCTGTCAGAGCTATCAGCAGGGCAAATAATATGGTAAGTTTTCTCATTGTTTCCTGTTTTTGAGTGGCAAAGTTACTAAAAAAAAGCCAAATAATAGCATACATTCCCATTTTTTTCGTACCTTTGCCAAAAATATTAATATGATGAAGCAATTTCAGATTCTTATATGCCTTCTGGCTATATGTTTTGCAGCTTGTGGGAGTGACGAACCAAGTCCATCACCCGTGCCACCCGATCCTCCCGAGCCCACTGGTCAGAGTGAGCGCACCGTCCTGGTATATATGGCAGCTCACAACAATCTCAGCGGCTTTTCTTCACTTGACATCGATGAGATGATAAAAGGTTCTTTGAGTCTCAGTGACAAACAGAACCTGATGCTATTTGTGGATGATCAGTCTTCCTCTGAGAAGTCTTATTTCATTCGTGTCAAAAATGGTAAGCTGATTGATTCTACCTTCGTGGCAAATCAATCCAGTGCTGATCCCGCGCTTCTCGAAAAGGCGCTGCGTTACATGCGTGAGAAATACCCTGCAAAGAGTTATGGCCTCATACTTTGGGGACATGCCAACGGTTGGATCATCAGTAAAGACTCCATCGTCTATAACACGCGTGCCTATGGCGTTGACTACACTTTCTCTCAGAAGAGGATGAATATACCCTCTATGGCCAGTGCCATCAAGAAAGGTATGAATGGCGAGAAACTCACGTTCATTCATGGCGACTGCTGTAACTTCGGTTGTGTGGAAACGGCTTATGAGCTGCGCGATGTATGCGATTATGTGATAAGCTCACCTGCAGAAATTCCTGACTTGGGAAATTACTACGGTGACCTTTCCGGCTACTTTGATACGAGTAGCACGTTCTACAAGAAAATCATCGATCTGTATTACGATTATTACCTGAAATACATTCCTGAGCATTCAACTATATATTACATTAAGGAATATGGCGACCTCGACGGTTATAGTGTGCCCTTCATGGCGGTGAAGACCTCTGAGCTCGAGAATCTGGCCTCGGCCACAGCCTCGCTACTCAGCACCATCCCCGACAAATTGTCGCCCACAGGTACACTCGATTATAGCAAGGTGATCTACTATGGTTGCTATGATGGACAGAAGTTCAATTACGACATGTACAAGACCCTGAAAATGAACACCGCTGCAGCCGACTTCAACGCCTGGACACCTGCCTTTGAGAAAGCAGTGCCCTACTTCCGTATGTCTGCATGTTGGTACACGGTCGTTAATAAACTAAAGAAAGAAATACTGTCATTCGATACGATTCAGGATGACTGTCATGTGTTAGCCATGTTCTTCCCGGGGGTCAGTTATAATGATGTCTATCCGAGTTGGAACAAGACCGTCCAGCAACTGCAGTGGAATGGTCCTATCAGTTGGCAGCAGTACGGCTGGTAGCCATCCGTTCTACATACTTCATTTCCCTCAGGATACGCTTTTGTCTTTTAAGCATGTATGCTGAGGGATTTTTACTTGAGAACTTTCGCGGGTTAGGCAGCGTAGCGGCAATCAGTGCGCACTGGGCTTTCGTCAAGCTCTTGGCATCGGTATTGAAGTGTTCCTCCGCCACTGCCTGGGCACCATAGATGCCGTTGCCCATCTCGATGGAGTTCAAATACACCTCCATGATGCGCTCCTTGGGCCACATCAGTTCGATCAGCGCCGTGAAATACACCTCGAAGCCCTTTCTCACCCAAGAACGTCCTGGCCACAGGAACACGTTCTTCGCCGTCTGCTGTGAAATCGTCGAGGCACCCAGTTTCCGTTTCTCGGGATGCTCACGGTTGCGCTTGGCTGCATGTTCGATAGCCTGATAGTCAAACCCGTGATGATCCAGGAACTTCGCATCCTCACTGGCCATCACAGCGATGGGCAAATCTTTGGAGATATTTGAAAGAGGTTCCCAGTCGTGACTCAGTTTCAGCTCCTCGCCCGCCTTTACCTGTTCATAACAACGGATCAACATCAAAGGCGTCACCACCACCGGGAGGAATCGCAGGGCCACAACAGAAAGAATAGTGGAGGCAAAGAATGCCACCACTATCCATTTCAGTGTTTTCTTAATCAACCGCATTTATTTGCCAGCCTGGGCATTTGCCTCGTTGATCATCTTCTGAGAAGCGTACATGTAAACCTCCACACGACGATTCTGCTCACGACCTGCAGCGGTAGAGTTGTCTGCCACAGGATTGTTCTGTCCGAAGCCATCCACGCTCTTGATCTGAGAAGCGGGAACGCTCAGGCTCTGCAGATAAGAAGAAACAGCAGCTGCACGATCCAGCGACAGTGCCTGGTTCTTCTGGGCACTCTGCTCAGCGGTAGAGTTCTTCCAACCCTGATTGTCGGTGTAGCCCTGAATAGCCACATCACAATCGCGGTTGTTCTTCAGCACATTGGCGAGCTCCGACAGCGACGCCTTGGATGAAGATGTCAGTGTTGACTTACCGGAACTGAACAAGATACCAGAATCGAAGGTCACCTTCACGGCGTCGAGACCGTTGGCATCCTTCACCTCTTCCACCTGTGCATTCTGAATGGCCTCAGCCTCCTTCTTGGCCTTATCCATCTTCTTACCGATGAGCGCACCGGCACCAGCACCAACGGCTCCACCGATCACAGCACCGATAGCTGTGTTACCAGCCAGTGCACCTACGATAGCACCCAGAGCAGCACCACCACCGCCACCGATGGCTGCACCCTTTTGCGTATTATTCCAGTTACATCCAGCAAGCACCAGTGCTGCGCACAGTGCTACACAAATTGACTTTAAACTTTTCATATTTCCACTATTTTTTTGTTTGTTAAACATTGATTTGACTGCAAAGATACAAATAAAATCACAAATCAGCATGTATAATTCATATTTTTTATGTAATTTTGCACGCAAAATTGATAAAACGACAAAATACAATGGCAAAAGAATTGAAAGAATTAACGAAAAGGGCCGATAACTACAGCCAGTGGTTCAACGACTTGGTAGTGAAGGCCGATATGGCAGAACAGTCTGCCGTTCGTGGATGTATGGTAATCAAGCCTTACGGCTATGCCATCTGGGAGAAGATGCAGCAGCAGCTGGATAAGATGTTCAAGGAGACAGGTGCCCAGAATGCCTACTTCCCCCTGCTCATCCCGAAATCCTTCCTCTCTCGTGAGGCCGAGCATGTAGAAGGCTTCGCCAAGGAGTGCGCTGTGGTCACCCACTATCGTCTGCGCGCCAAGGAGGATAAGAGCGGTGTCGAGGTCGATCCCGCTGCCAAGCTCGAAGAAGAGCTTATTGTCCGTCCCACCTCAGAGACCATCATCTGGAACACCTATAAAAACTGGATCCACTCTTGGCGCGACCTGCCCCTGATGTGCAACCAGTGGTGTAACGTCATGCGCTGGGAGATGCGCACACGCCCCTTCCTGCGTACCTCAGAATTCCTCTGGCAGGAAGGCCACACCGCCCATGCCACCCGTGAGGAGGCCGAAGAGGAAGCACAGAAGATGCTGAAGGTCTATGCCAAGTTCGCTGAGGAGTGGATGGCAGTACCTGTTGTTCAGGGTGTGAAGAGCGAGACCGAGCGTTTCGCCGGTGCCCTCGATACCTATACCATCGAGGCCATGATGCAGGACGGTAAGGCCCTGCAGAGCGGCACCTCCCACTTCCTGGGTCAGAACTTCGCCAAGGCCTTCGAGGTCACCTATCTTAATAAAGAGAACAAACCAGAATACGTATGGGCTACCTCTTGGGGTGTTTCTACCCGTCTCATCGGCGCCCTCATCATGACCCACTCTGACGACAATGGCCTCGTGCTGCCGCCGAAGTTGGCGCCCATCCAGGTAGTCATCATTCCGATCGCTACCAAGCCCGAACAGATGGAGCAGGTCAATAAGGAAGTCACACCGATTATCGAGGCCCTGCGCGCCAAGGGCATCACTGTGAAGTTCGACGATGCCGACAACAAACGTCCTGGCTTCAAGTTTGCCGACTACGAACTGAAGGGTGTTCCCGTGCGTCTGGTACTCGGTGCCCGCGACTTGGAGAATGGTACCATCGAGGTGATGCGTCGTGATACACTGGAGAAGGAGACCCGTTCTATCGAGGGAATCACCGAATACGTAGAGCAGCTGCTCGACGACATCCAGGCCAACATCTTCAAAAAGGCTAAGGACTATCGCGATGCCCACATCTTTGAGTGCGACAACTATGAGGAGTTCAAGGAGAAGGTCAAGGACGGCGGATTCTTCCTCTGCCACTGGGACGGCACAGCCGAGACCGAGGCTCAGATCAAGGAAGAGACACAGGCCACCATCCGTTGCGTGCCCTTCGGCGTAGAACAGACACCTGGTGTCGATATGGTCAGCGGCAAGCCCTCTAAGGCCCGCGTCATCATCGCCCGCAGCTATTAATCATGCTTACAATACCAAACGAGGCACCCGACAAAGTCGAGTGCCTCGTTTTATTATATACCCTCTCGGGCGAGTGTCCAGCCTTTCAGCATAGCGAAATAGTCAAGACTATCCGTACCATTTTCCTGAATCGCCATTGCTACACCGAGTGCCATCCAACGGGCGGGCTGGTCTGAAGGAATGCCGATCGGTTCATCTGGTGGAATCCCCGTCAGGCGACACAGATTCTCAACATACGTCGCTGTTAGGTTCTCATTGGGCGGAGCCCACCTATTAATGATCATTCGGATCGTATAAAGCCGATACTTGTGATAATAGGTACGCGTGAGCAGATAAAATGCTGCCCGCCAACCATATTCCAAGCTCTCAAACTGGCAAAAAGACGAATCTGTCTGTTGGGCTCTCAAGCCCTTCCACTGATCCTTCGCCGTGCGACGGATATTCAATGGGTTATTGTTTCTTATTCCTCTTGGTAACATCTTTATACGCTTTTTTAAAACTGAAATCTGAAATCTGAATCACATATCCCCGACTTTTCCATGTCGAAATCATTTTTACCGTTTTCTCCGTATCCATGCCCTGTTTCTGTCTGACTCGTTTTGCTTCCTCAACAGAGAATGTTTCAGGCAGGAAATCCAGAAGGTTCTGCGGACCACGCTTGGAGGTGGGGATATCATCGTCTGCATGACGGATCTGTTCGCCAAAGAATATCATCTTCAGATAGAGATCATAGAAGAGACTCCAGCGGCAGAAATCCTCAATGGCCTTCTCCCACTTATTCCCGTTGGCCACATACAGCAGACAAGCCTTTCGGAAGGCATGCACGAGAGCGCGGTGAGAGAGGTTGTCAAACACGCGGTCTTGCGACAATCTCGCGAAATCGGCACACTCATCCTTCAGTTGCCGAGCCAGTTTGCGGGCTGGCGCACAGTCGATCACGCCCGTTGCGGCTTTCAGATTCTCAATGAAGGGCTTCAGTGCCTCATCATATTTCTCGTCATAATTGCCAAAGACCGCAATCTCTGCACCGATCTCCTCGTCAGGGATCGTAGCCAGACACAAGCGCGAGATGGGACCATCGGTCATCACATACTTAAAATAGCGCATCGCCTTCGATAGCGTGGTGTTTGCATTCCAGTTCAGATGCAGACAGCCCGAAGCCATCACACTCTGCGTACTGGCACGATCAGAGCCGAAATCATTGCCCTCATCATCACACAGTTTCATGGTAGTGAACTGATTGTTGCGACCCGTGCAACCCTCAATCTTATCCCATTGCTCCAACTCGTTCAGTCTGATATAAAGCGGCGCGCCCTGGGCATCATCCATGCGCTGCACAAGAGCAGCCTTGGTGATATCATATTTCAACGTCTGGATAATCAGATCGTCGGGGCGTTGCGGCTTCTGCTTATTGTTAGCCTTGTTGTTATATTCATCATTGAACTTCTTCAGTCTGATGCGGTTCTCCTTATCCCGTTCCACCATATCAGCGATAATATGCTGCAGAGGCTGTTTCGTACAGGAATCCTTACCCGTGCCCGTTCCGGCTATGATCAGACAACAACTGCGCAGATCGCGCTCCTGATTGTCGATATACATGAAACTGAGTTTTCTGGAATAAGTCGATAAGGGCGGAAACATTGCCTGCGCCACTGTTGCTTTATAGCGCTGAGGCGTGTGCTGCGTCACTGCCTTCACCAACTTCGGCAACACTTTAGGGATCTCAGGTGGCAACTTGCTCGCAAACAACTTCGACAGTTCCGATTGATTTTGTACAGCGAGCTCGGATTCACTTTGGGCACTGACCTCACCGCCCAGTCTCCTACTCTCTCGGAACACCCGTTTTTGAAACAGCGTCAGTCGCTGACTGGGATTATAATAATCCGAATAGAAGTCATTCACAAGCGTCTGGATGTTCTCATCCTGCCAGTTATCCGGCATCAGTTCTTTCAACATGCCCAGTGTTTCTTCCTTGGTCAGCAGTTGCGTGCAGCTGCTCAGGATCATCTTCACTGAGTTATGCCTACCACCCCGATCCACAAGGTCAGCATCCGTCACGCCCTCCTCCTTCATACATTCCCTGAAGATAAAGCGTGTCCGTTCATCCGCCTCGCAGCTCTGCACTTCTCCACTTTTCACTTCTTTCACTTCTCCACTTCTCACCTCCTCACTTCTCTCTTCTCTCTTCTCTGCCCAGGGTTTGTAATGTTTATTCGCCTTTTTCGCTCCAGCAGGTAACTGCTCCTGCCGTTTCTTCTCACGCTCTTTCAGGCGCAAATACTCAGCCTCGCATTCCTCAGCCGTCATCGGCTCCTCGAAGAGTGCATCATCGAGATAAGGCAAATCTTCAGGCGAACCACTGGTCGAATAGACCACCCTTTGCAAATCCTTCGTATTAGTATCCATCTCGATCTGAAGTTCAGTACTGACACGTACTTGGTTCTCAAGAATCGTAGTTCCAGGATGACGCTGACACACCAGATGCCAACCGCCGCTTGCAGAACGTTCCAGCATCATCAAACCTATGGCATCCTTCTTACTCAGGATCAGTTCCTTAAAGGCATCCGACTGCTCCGCATCGTAGCAATCCACATCGTGAAAGAAGAAACTACCCTGACTTTTACAGCCAGCTATCAGACCTTCTACATGACCCAGATTATAAGCCAGTTGCAGCAGATCAGCTTTGGCCTTCTCGTCGCCTTGGCGCGCTCTATTGAGATTATCCAGATTCTGCTGCGAGTTGCGTAATGCCATCAATTCCTCGCGATTCTTCACTGGATGCGCCAGTTTGCGGCTCTTGTTGTCGTAAGTTATTCGATAGATCATAAGCTATAACCCTCCTCTTTCAGATAGTTAATAATCTCCTTGATACCTTTTCTCAGTATTTTCGGCAGCTCACCGCGCATCTCCGCAGGAACAGTAAAAACTACTCGGTCGTTACCGTCGGTACTAAACGACAGACTGCCATAATCCACTTTCAACTCGGGCTTGCCTCGCAAGCGCTTTTCTTGGATGAATTCAAACGCCCCATTGTTAAACATCTGGCACTTTCCCCGGCCATGAAACGGCTCTACCTGTCCTGCACAAGGATTATCAGGCAGTCCCTGTATTAAATTCGATCCACACTCTGTCTTGGTTATTGCCACCTGGGCACTCAATGTTGTTGTCTTAATAATGTTGTTGTTATTCTTTTTCATTGTTTTTGAGTTTTTGTGAGCAGAAGATCAGAATCTTTGGCCATTTACTCGAGAACATCCTCCTCACCTCAACTCAATTACTGAAATTTAATGTTTAATCAACTCCGTCGCTACTACATCCATAAACGCCTGTCCGTTGTACTCACGACTCTGGAATCTCAGCGTAGCGATCACCAAATCGCCCTCTTCAAACTGGATCGAAGCCAGATTGCCTAAGGCAGTCACCACATAGGAGTTTTCGTATTTTCCGCCCAACTCCTGAAGCATCAGCGTACGCTTGTTCAGCACACCGCCCTCACATTTCTCACTCTTCACTGTAAAGCACTCACCGCACTTTACCACTCTTAAAATCATTTCCTTCATAAAATCTAAAATTTAATGTTTAATATTTTAATGTTTAATATTCATAGATTTCTCCATGATTCTTTAAGAATTCGGCTCTGAGCTCATCGAGGGTCTTGATCTCAATCTCCTCGCCTCGCTCAATAGCTAAAGCTTCATCTTCCCGAACCGCCAGTACGAACATCAGATATTCTCTGCATTTCACGCTGCCTCGGGCGAAACCCGCCATCCTCTGGGTATGACTCATCCGCCATTTCGGGCAATAGAAGTCCTTTTTCACATCTATCTCCTGTTTGAGGCAGAACCGCTTTCCAACGCATCGAGTCAGATCCTTGTGAGAACACGACATGCAGCACTTCTTCACTCGGATACGAAACTTGTTCAGCTTTACTTTTACATCTACTTTTCTGGCCACTTTACTTTTTCTTTATCATAAATAACAAATAATCTTTGGTTTCTGCCAGCAACTCAATATCTAACAGGAAATACTCCTGGGCTAAATCGAGATCCAGCAACTCAATTAGGTTATTTGCCAGACCTGCATTGTTAAACTGCAGACTGCTGCAGCCTGGTCTGAACTTCACCTCAATGCCCTTCTGACGGTTGAACATCAGCACTACATCGGCGGTCTGCCTGCTTCGGGTCAGCAGCATGTGGGTTGAAAGTTTCTTGGCCACCATCTTCGAGTGTTCCATATTCAGGGTCAAGCGTTTACCACCTTTCAGGTTTAATGAACAAGTGTTCTTCGGCAGCCAAGCATTACCAGTCCTTGATTGGACATCGATGATTTCCAGTCCGAAACTCTCCAACTGGTCAGATTCAGCTTTTTCGGCTCTCGACTGCTGGATCATGTTCATCCATTCGTCATGAATCGAAAGCCAAAAATCTTTTCCGTACATCTTCTCTGGATAAACAAAAGCTTGAGGAATCACATTCTCAACTCTGGCTTTTTCCAAATATTCATCTAATGTCGCAGGATTTACCGTCAAACGATTCTGGCGGTAGTTGGTAGAGAACATCAGAAGGATGTTTCTTTCACTCAGGAAATTTTTGAAATCCTTAATTTCTGTTTTATTCATTGTAATTTGTTTGTTTTACGTCGCCCCCTTTAAGGCGACCTTTATAGTTAATAAATAATGTACGCGTTATGCGTACGGGAGTTTTTTCTATTTATGAGTATCAAAATTTCAATGAGCACTTGCAAAACTTAATCTGAGCGTCCTCAGGTTTGCGAGTGCAAAAGTAGAGTTCTACAATTCTACTGAGAAAAAAAGTTCAGTAGAGTTTTCTGTAGAACGCCCCAAAACAGCCTGAAAGCCCTGTGTTTATCATGGTTTGAGAAAAATAAAAAAAATTCTACTGAAATTCCAGTAGAACTCCAGTAGAACTTCTCAGTAGAACTTTTATGCGAAATCAGTCTTTCACATAGTTGCAGATCCAGTCACAAAACACCATTTTCTTACCCCTGCCCATATAGTTGGCAAAGTTCGTGTTTTCTTTTATAGAACCATTCAATAATGCTGTGGCAATTCCCAGATTACTACCCTTAATGACGCCTGCCTTATTCAGACAGCCGATAATATAGCTCTTCAGATTCTGACGCTTTTTAGCAACCTGCCAGATAGTCAACAACTCCTGTTGATGCTCCGAAGCCAACAAATCAGATACAAACTTCTCAATCCAGGCTGCATCATACTTCTTGTCCGTACGGAACTCCTTAAACCAAGCCTGCTGCATCAGTCTGGTCAGGCTATTCACGATGCCGAAAGTATTTGCATCCTCAACCTTATTCAGATACTTTGCTAACTCTGGCTCCAATTTCACCATGTCCTGATGCATCAGCATCAGAAGCTTTTCAAGGCGGAATAGTGCACTAAAATGTTCACCATTCAACTCATCAAAATGCTTGAGCACATACTTTCTGATCAACCCTCTTTTGGGCACAAGCATCACATTCTCCTTCAACTCAATAAACTTCTTCAGTTTTGCCCAAAGCTTCTTCAGATTATCTGGTGTTGTGTAGTCTGAGTCTAATAACTTACGAAGCTTCTCTTCATCCACTTTGTCAATCTCTTCATTCGAGATTGACAAAACGTTATTTAACATACCCGACTTCAGGAAATCCACACAAGCCTTCACCTGCATCGTCAGATAATCTTCCGTGCAGAGCTCCACATACGCCTCCTTCATCTGCTCATACTCATAATCGATGTCAGGATCGGCATACGCCACTTTCATCTGCTGCATAAACTTCTCGTAAAGTTCTGGTTTTTCAAAAGTGCTTTTCACCTTCTTCAGATTATCAGCCAACTCACAGACATTTGACTCGTACAACTGGTAAATATCCCATGAAGTCTCGTCAGAATGCCAAAACTCCAGATAGTCCTTCAGCGGCTTATCACTGAAAGCCATCATGTCGCTTTTCTTTCTGCCTCTCAGCCAATAATTCTTGTTGCAGAGTTTGGCATAATCCAAAGCCAACACTTCCTCACAGTCTCCCTTGTTGATGTTCTCCAGATAATCCAGGAGTCGGAAGTTGGCAAGATGCGCCCACTTCACCATACTGGCTACAAACAGGCATTTGGTTCCAGGATCATCAACTGCAATCTTGTCGTAAGCCTGTTGCGACTCATCCAAATGCGAAATAAGTTGTCTCAAAGATGTGCGGAAACCAGTACTTCTTGAAGCCTGCGTTTCCAAGCCTCGGGCCAAACATGACCCATTTAAAACATTTTGTAGTACCATAATTTTAATTTTAATTATTGAAAATAGAGTTTTTAGCTCTAGGTTATAATTTCGGAGCGCAAAGATAGCAATTCCTTTCCAAAAAATATCATAAAAACCACATAAATATTCATGAATTTAAAATTTCCCACATTATCTTTGGTGGTTACAAAAATAAGTCTTAACTTTGCACCGAGTTTTTATAGTATTAGATTTAAGGTTACATTATGGGCTCGCAGCGGCGAGCTTTTTTTATGCCCTTTTACGACACGACCTAACCCCATTCCCCTACTCTGTCGCAATACGTTCCCCTTGTCGCAACAACTCCGACAAGAATCTGGCTAATTTCTTGGAATCAGCCCCAAATTCCCGTACCTTTGCATCAGTAAAAGTTCATACGTTAATAGTTTTCTTATTGCATATTTGTTTTAGGTTATTGGTTATTTGGTTTTGTTTGTAATGACTTAGCATACGGGGTTCGCAGTGATGCGAGCCTCTTTGCTGTATCATCCTTTTCCTACATCAAACCACAACAAGAACTTGGCCGTACCATCTGACGTAAACGTTGTATATCATCCTATTCCTACATCAAACCACAACTCCGCCTTTACGTTCACGGGTCGTCCTCACGTTGTATATCATCCTATTCCTACATCAAACCACAACCATGTTGTAGTCCTCGAAGAGCATGAACTCGTTGTATATCATCCTATTCCTACATCAAACCACAACTGGATGTTCGACTATGTGGGTGACGAACTGTTGTATATCATCCTATTCCTACATCAAACCACAACCACGGGTGCCTTCTCAGCCAGCTTCGCCAAGTTGTATATCATCCTATTCCTACATCAAACCACAACCAGCTCCCCGCCAGGTGTATTGCCGCCCGCGTTGTATATCATCCTATTCCTACATCAAACCACAACTTAGGTTGACTTCTTGACTGTATATCAGGCATTTATATACTATTTAATGCCTAAGAAGTGGTTAGAATGTGGATTATCTGCAGCAAATTTACTAAAAAAATTCCAATTGTAATGGGTCTGTCGGTACTTTTTTCTCTTTTTCCTTTCCCCAAAAGTTTATTATATCACCATATTGTTTATCAGTAACGCTTAATCATAGGATTCTCTATGATCACAAAGCCAATATCCTCTATTGGTCGCGTCACTGTATCTTTATTATCCTTGAAAGTTATAACCATCTGCTGGTCTTTCAAAGATAATGATACTGGTGTCGTAAACGTTAACGTCTGCTTTATCATATCAGCCTCTTTATTTCACCTAAATCATTAATTTCAAAATCTACACCTTGAACCAAGGCCTTAAACTGATTATAGCTATTTACAACTATGGGACGATACTCTTCGTTTTCTTTAAATAAACCAGATTTTTCCTCTAGATCTTTTTTCTCTCTCGCTTCTTGGTGGTGCATCATATATATTCTTCCATCAAATTTCATCTTTGTAATTATATACAACCGCCTTTGCAAGTTACGTTTATCAAGATCCCAAATCTCATCTCCATTATTCTCATACATGAGGACCATAGTGCCTGATTTCAATTTATAAATCAAATCATATCCTTCCTTTGAATAATATGATTCCCACGCTACTTTCCCATTTTGTGTCCTCTTATGACTTTTTATAACTTCAGTAGCCTCTAAACTATTAATCACGACATGCTCTCGAATTTCGCGGCCTTTATTGTTGATTTTAGAAAAAATTAGCATCATATAATTACCATCATTTGTCACATAATAATGGTGTTTATATTCCTTATCTGACAAATCGCGTTGATCTTTGAGTTCTATGGGTTTCTTAACATCATTGCGGAATATGCGCACTTTCTTGATAGGAATACGTTTTTCCTCATTCATCCATATACCATTATTGACTGCCGCCTTCAAGCTTCCATGAGTAGCTATCGCAGCCTCTATTATACCTCTAACAGCAGGATCCACAATGTTATCAATAGATTTTGCATCAAGGTCTTCTATGTTTGTTCTATAAACATACCTTATTGTTCCATCATGATTGATAGCACCATAGAATTTATCATTATGTAAGGAGTTTCTTGAGGTATCGCCTTTCATTTGTAGTTTATTACCTTGCTGATCCCTAATTATCCGACCATCTTTCCCACGAAGGTTCTTTTTTGTATATTTTTCCAAGTTGTCCTTTGAATAATGGGCAATTAGCAATTCGTCCTGAATCTTCTTGATGTCACTTACGAATGAGGGCCAAGGCTTTTCAAATACAGGTTTCTCTCCCCTACCTTGTTGATATTCATCAGATTCGTGGTAGAATTGGGCCAACTTGTCGTATTCCGTCTTACCGATGCATGCAATAGTGATGGCATCGATGCAATGATGAACATGGTTCACGCGCTCTTTCTTGGTATATTCCTCCTGAATACCCCACATTTTTCTAAAGTCGGAAGTGGCTATACCTTTTACTATATATACCTGTTTGAATACAGATCTGAGATACATGCGGGCATAACGGGAAATCACACTGATGTCAGTACCCTGACGACGAGAGAAGCCTTCAGGCACCTCCGTCATCGTAAAGCGTTGATATTTTCCTCGCCAATAGTCTCTTTGGAGTGATAATAGATGGCGGCGGCGTATCTTGGCATCTTTCTCCTCTTTCGAGGCTGCGCCCTTGGTGCTGATTCGCCGTATCTGTTTATCCAGTTCTTCATATCTTTCTTTCCAATCCTTTATACGCTCCAAGATATCATCATGTACTGCCAATTGAGTGGGAAGTTTTGTTTTCTTCTCGTCACGATTAAACCTGCTACTGCAAAGCGTCAAATTCATCTTCGTACTGTCACCTCCAGCACTACGCGGTACTGTGTGTTCAATATCATATTTAGGATGATCACCCAAGAAATCTGTGATACTGATTTCTTCACCTGTATAAAGGCATTTATGATTCTGCTCTTCCCACAACTGATATTTTAAGATGTCTGTATCTGAGGGATTGGTAATATATTTCTCAACTTCTTTGCGACAACGTTCTCTATCTTTTTCATTCTCCCGCTGCCAGGCTTGAATCGCCCATCGTCTATTGGCATCATTCAGATCGCGGGAGAATTCTATGTGAATCTTTGTATCTGGATTAATATATCCTTTCTTCAACATCAGATTAACCACCTTACGGAGCCGGAACAGGGAGTGCATCGCCATCGGATTCTTAACACTGCTGATACGAGGAGAACCAAGCTGATAGATACCTTCCTCATTAGAACGCTGACGGGGATAGAGTTCCATCATCGATGGATGATATAGTTTCTTCAAGTCGTCATCGCTTACCTGATACCTATCTTTCAAGAAGCCTTTAACGCAGGCCTCGAGCGTTAAACCATCCACATTATTCTTATTATAAGAATGCATCACATCGATGACATTCTCAATAGCAGCGTCACGCATCTCTTTGATACCCCAAATATGCTGAGGTAGCACTTCAACAAGATTAGCCAGAAATACGGCTTCTGAATAAATCAGACCATAGTTGCGCAAATAAGGTATAATCTTGCGAATGGCCTTCAGACTTAATGCTGCATAATCATTGGGAATAGAAATCTTACTGAATTTTTCGGCATCTTCAGCGTCCAACTGCAGGCGGTTCATGGCAAACTCTTTCAGTTTATCCTCGTCATCAAAGAAGAACAAGGCATGCCAAATATCATTCATAATCTGGAAACGCGACTTATCCTTTGAAAGAGTATAGACCTCACAAACACTGGTTAACCAGTCCTCACCAAATATTTCTTCGAGTTGGGCATTGACAGGACTACCCGACACTTGCGTATCCATTTGGTAATTGAACATATAAGGTTTCTCTTCACCACTCTTGTAGTAACAATAGTTGTTCTTACCAGCCAGTTTCTTGGCAATATCTTCAAATACGAAAGTGCGCTTTGATTTACGTTTGAATAATGGTATAATAGTCTTTTTCTCTTCATCAGTCAGGAATCTTTCACCCTTCTCAAACATCGTATTTACCTGAACCTTTATATTATTAAGAAAGCTATACATCCTAAAATCCTCATACAGCGGATGAGAAGAAGGGCAGCGTGATTTACCTTTCTCAAAAGTACAAGTGCCAACTTGACCCTTCTGCGATTTCAGAGGACGCTGATCGAATATGGCATGTTCTAACTTTGAAACCAATTCTTCATCCAGTTCTTGTTTTGCGCAAATCGCTTTAAACTCCTTTAGATAGTGCTCCTTACGGGCGGTATAATGGTTCCGGATTCTCTCGCCTTTCTGATAAAGTTGATAGAAATATTCTCCAAGATACTCGCATCCGGCTGCAATCATTTCCTCAGACAAGCTGCTGATACCTTCTTTTACAGCACCTTCCGACTCCTTCGTCGATTCTTTGCGGTTACTAAGAAATCCACGTCGCTGATTCAGGTGATAAAGTGCACGTCCCAGAATAAAACGTTGGGTAATGTCTGACAAATCAAGTTTCTGAGTCAAACAAATATATCTGAACTTATATGGATTCACATTGGCTTTATCTTCCGTTCTTTGCCATTCCATAAAATCCTCATCTTTGGGATATACTTTCTTTAGTCGCCATATTCTCAAATCTGCAGTCTTCAATGGAGGGCAAAGATTGTTTTCAGATAATATGGTCAACAGTCTAATCTTCCTTACCTTTCTTCTCCAATAATGTTTCCTTACTAAACGATGCTCTGTACGCTCAGCTGCCTTCGAAGACTCAATGCCCTTTTCTATCTTGACACCTTCAGTGAATATATTGGTACCTTTTGAGACCAGTTTATATCCGTTCTCGTCCTTATCTATGATAGCCCAACCAAGGCTGTTAGTACCCGTATCAATGCCTAATATTCTCTCCATAATAGTAATATTTAGTTAAATTTTGCGGTAAAGTTACGAATTTATTTTGAAATACCAAAGTATTTTCTTATTTTTGCACTCGTAAGATTCCTACATCTTATCACAATAAGGCCACAATGGCCGAAGGGTAAAACCTATGCTCCCGCTTCGGTGGGAGCTTTTCTTTTTAATAACATTGAGGGGATTCTTGGATTCAGATTTCAGTTTTCAGTTTTAAAATGGATGGGGGTATGTGGTGCTGAGAAGAGTGCGCCTGACAAGAAAGAGATTAATATATATATATTAATAAAATTATATAATATATATATTATATAATTTATAATAAAGGGTGGCTATAAGGGATGGGGGTAGCAAAATAAAAACTGAAAACTGAAAACTGAATCCGTCGTATACCTTTGTTTGCCCATTTTTTCATAACGTGCTTTTTTGCGTGTCTTTTTTTGCGATTTATTTGCAAGACTACTGAAATTTTAGTACCTTTGCAATGTCAAATGAAAGAGGTTGCAGAGGCGGCCATTAAGGATAAAAATTGCGAGCATTAAATCTAGAAATTGCGCGCATTAATGGTAGCAAGATTTTCCTTTAAGGATGGTCAAAACGGCTCAATCAGGCGACAACGAGAGAACTAACATTTTTTTTTAACAACAACACAAAAACTAAATTAGATTGAATTATGGCTATTAAAGTAATTGCACAACTGCGTGAAGTGAAACTTGGTAAGAACCCCGGTAAGAAGTTCGTGATGCGTCCCGACCTCTACGTGCCTATCGCAGAGAAGAAGGTGTTTGCAGAGGCTGCCACCCACAGCGGAATCTCTGCTGGTGTGATCAAGGCGGCTTGGGATGCTGCTGGCGAGGTGATCCGCACCTGGGCGACCGAAGGTCACTCCATCCCCCTGCCCGGACTTGGCACGATGCGCTTCGGCGTGCGTTCGAAGGCTGTGGAGAAGCTGGAGGATGTGAAAGCGAACCTGATCAGCGTACGCCGCATCATCTTCACCCCAAATGTGGACGTAAAGGACGAGCTGAAGAACACCTCGATCCAGATCACCTGTCTCGATGAGGACGGCAACGTGCTGAAGCGCGTGACCTCAGGTGACTCAGGCGACATCGAGGACACTGAGAACGGTGGAAGCACCGAGAACGGAAACGGCTCAGGTAGCGGCTCAGAGGGTGGTAACACCAACGGCGGTAACACTGGCGGCAACACCGGTGGAGGCGGCGACGGAGGCGATGATCTCGACAAGAATTAACTAAAATTCTGAGCGTATGAGTAAGAAAGAAACTACTAAGTTTATTGTGCAGATTATCATATCGATTGCCTCGGCGATCCTGACTGCACTGGGCGCAACGTCCTGTATGGGACTCTAAACAAAGGAATCCTCGGCCATCAAGGATCGGTCGGGGATTCCCTTGCCGCTGATGGTCATCGTGACCTTCTTAGGGGAGCCAGCCGTCTCTTCATATAGGCGCAAAAGCAATAAATAATGTGGAACCTGCAAACGGGCGCAAAGGTTTTCGTGGTTTTTTAACGTTATATGACATTTGAAATTTGGTAGTTTCGGAAATTTATGCTACCTTTGCACTCACGAAATATGAACATTAAAAACAATATTTAAAGATGAAACCACTAA
>JAEEGI010007455.1_pt1 | contig 24506 bp, 20 predicted proteins | sample 8958751 | NCBI WGS metagenome assembly JAEEGI01 (sample SAMN16246545, study PRJNA631951) | gut metagenome | biome: gut microbiome; feature: rumen; material: KS-attached | host: Bos | place: Iran: Karaj | collected 2018-10
GAACACATCGGAGTGCAAGGTGGTGGAGATGATTGAGCGCGGCAACGGCGGCGCCTTCGTCGTGGGCGAAATCGTCAACGCCGTCGCCGACCCCGCCATCCTCACCGACGGCAAGATCGACATCAAGAAGCTCAACCCGCTGGTGTGGGACGGCTCGTCTTTCAACTATTACACCATCGCCGACAGCGTGGGCAAAGCCTGGAACAGCGGCATGGCGCTGAAGTAGAGATATAAACTCCCGAATTGAAAGTATCATAAAGGATAGAGTTATGAAAAGAATAATCACAAGCTGTGCGGCGCTTCTCTTTGTGGCGTTGTTGGCATCATGCGTGAAAGAGAAAGAACAGGCGGTTGCTCCCGAAGCAAACAGCAGCGACTTTGTTACAATAACCGACGTGGTGCCTGATGCGATTCTTGAGATCCGCTATTTCGGCACCTATAATTTTGTGGGGAAACGTATCGATGGCTATATGCAGCCAACGGCTTTGCTCACGAAACGTGCCGCCGACAGTCTGCGTGCTGTCAGCGATGACCTCAAGAACCGCGGTTACCGGTTGAAGATATACGATGCCTATCGCCCGCAGATGGGTGTCGACCATTTTGTCCGCTGGGGCAAGGACCTGACGGATACGCTGATGAAACCTTACTTTTATCCAAACGAGACCAAAGACAGTCTTTTCATCAAAGAGTATATTGCCACGAGAAGCGGTCATTCGCGTGGTTCGACGCTTGACCTGACTCTGTTTGACATGAGCACAGAGAAGGAACTCGATATGGGTGGCACCTTCGACTGGTTCGGCAAGGAGAGCCATCCCGACTGTGGTGGCGACCCCGAGACCGGGGTTTACAGGCCGAATGACACCATCACCGAGATGCAGTTCCGCAACCGTATGATTCTGCGTGAAGTCATGTTGAGCCATGGCTTTAAGCCCTATGACTGCGAATGGTGGCACTTCACGCTTTGCGATGAACCATATCCTGACACTTATTTTGTCTTCCCGGTACAGCAGCTCTGAGGTGAACTAAGGTATAAAAAGAGGGTTTTTTATACCTGTTGACAGTATATTTTTTAGAAATTTGGGCGTTTTATAATTCGTTTGTTTTCAGAATGTTCGATGGTTGTTCTTTGACTGTTCTTTGGTTTAAACCAAAGAACAGTCAAAGAACAACCATAAAACAGTCTGATAATGAACGTCTTTTATTTGCACCCTTGGTCGATCCTTGAGGATGCCATGATGCAGAGTATTCATTACGACTGGCAAGACTCTCTCCTCAGCGGCTCTGAACGCAGATACCTGGGAGAATCCTCACACCGTAGTCGACGACGGCGTCAAAATTGAAGATATCGGGAACTATCCAGACGTTTCCGGCGTTTTTCACGGAGATACTCTTCGACAGTGACAGACGGTATATAGTTTCCTAAAAAAAAGCCTCCATTCATAAGGATGGAGGCTTTTTGTTGTTTATCTGTTTTGTCTGTCAGGCTTTATTAATAGCGATGACGGTGTTCTGGCCGTCGAGGAGTTCGATTGGGGTGCCGTCCTTGACCTCGGGCACGAGCGAGAGGCTGGTGCAGAGGGTCTCGGCGCAGATATACTCGCGGTGACGCTCCACGGCGCTGTCCCACTCGCCGCTCTGTAGCGCGATGACGATGCGGTCGGTGACGTCGAACTGTTCCTTGCGGATGTTCTGTATGCGGTTCACCAGCTCGCGGGCGATACCTTCGTCGCGCAGCTCGGGGGTGATCTGTATGTCGAGGGCCACGGTGAGGCTGCCGTCGTTGGCCACCACCCAGCCGGGGATGTCCTGCGTGGCAATCTCCACGTCGGTGAGCAGCACCTCGCAGTCCTGACCGTCCACGCTGACCGTGCAGCGACCGTCGGCCTCGAGGGCGTTGATCTGCTTCTGGTCGAACGCCATGATGGCGGCGCCGAGGGCCTTCATCACCTTACCGTAGCGCGGGCCGAGGGTCTTGAAGTTGGGTTTGATTTTCTTCACCAGCAGGTCGTTGTCGGCGGCAAGGAACTCAATCTCCTTCACGTTGAGCTCGGAGCAGATGAGGTGCTGCACACGCTCGACCTGGGCTTTCATCGCCTCGTCGCGCACGGGGATGACAATCTTCTGCAGCGGCTGACGCACGCGCAGGTTGCTCTTCTTGCGCAGTCCGAGCACCATGGAGCATATCTTCTGTGCCAGCTGCATGCGCTCTTCGAGGCTCTTGTCTATCATCTCCTCGTGCACCTCGGGGAAGCTGAGATGGTGCACGCTCTCCACGTTGTGACGTTTGGTGACAGCATTGAGGTCGAGGAACACGCGCTCGCTGAAGAAGGGCGCTATCGGGGCCATAAGGCGACTGAGTGTCTCGAGACAGGTGTAGAGCGTCTGGTAGGCGCTGACCTTGTCGTCGCTCATCTCGCCACGCCAGAAACGACGTCGGCAGAGACGCACATACCAGTTGCTGAGGTAGGCGTCGACGAAGGTGTCGATGGCGCGGCCGGCACGTGTGGGCTCATAGTCCTCCATGGCCTCGCCGACGGTCTTCACCAGCGTGTTGAGCTCCGAGAGTATCCAGCGGTCAATCTCGGGGCGCTCGGCGATGGGCAGGTCTTTCTGCGAATAGTCGAAGCCGTCGAGATTGGCGTAGAGCGCGAAGAAGCTGTAGGTGTTGTAGAGCGTGCCGAACAGCTTGCGGCGCACCTCGTCTACACCCTCCACGTCGAACTTCAAGTTGTCCCAAGGCTGGCTGTTGGTAATCATATACCAGCGGGTGGCGTCGGGACCATATTTGCCGAGAGTCTCGAAGGGGTCGACGGCGTTGCCGAGGCGCTTCGACATCTTGTTGCCGTTCTTGTCGAGCACCAGTCCGTTGCTGATGACGTTCCTGAACGCCACCGAGTCAAAGCACATGGTGGCGATAGCATGCAGCGTGTAGAACCAGCCGCGCGTCTGGTCGACGCCTTCGGCGATGAAGTCGGCCGGGAACTCGGTGGCCTTGAGCGGCTCGCCCATATAGTGTATCTGGGCGTAGGGCATGGCGCCGCTGTCGAACCACACGTCGATCAGGTCTGGCTCGCGGCGCATGGGCTTGCCGCTGTCGCTGACGAGCACCACATTGTCAATATACGGACGATGCAGGTCAAAGGCCTTGTAATCGGCCGCTGCATAGGGATTATCCTTCATAAAGCCGGCGGCCACAGCCTTGTCAATCTCCTTGCGGAGCTCGGCCACGCTGCCTATGCACTTCTCCTCCTTGCCGTCCTCGGTGCGCCAGATGGGCAGCGGGGTGCCCCAGTAGCGGCTGCGGCTGAGGTTCCAGTCGACGATGTTCTCAAGCCAGTTGCCGAAACGGCCGCTGCCGGTAGCCTCGGGCTTCCAGTTGATGGTCTTGTTCAGCTCTATCATGCGGTCCTTGAGGGCCGTGGTACGGATAAACCAGCTGTCGAGCGGATAGTAGAGCACAGGCTTGTCGGTGCGCCAGCAGTGCGGGTAGCTGTGGGTGTGCTTCTCGCTCTTGAAGAGCTTGCCCTGCTCCTTGAGCATGATGACCAGCTCAACATCGAGGCTCATGTCCTTCTCGCCCTTGGTGGGGTCGTAGGCGTTCTTGACGAACTTGCCGGCATACTTGCCGTAAGCCTCCACGTCGACGTTGGCCTTCACCCATTCGGGGTCAAGGTCCTCTATCGGGGCAAAGCGGCCACGCTTGTCGACCATAGGCAGCTGCTTGCCGTCGCGGTCGAAGAGCAGCAGGTCGCCGATGCCGGCCTTCTTGGCCACACGGGCGTCGTCGGCACCAAAGGTGGGTGCGATATGCACTATGCCGGTACCGTCCTCGGTGGTCACGTAGTCGCCAAGGATGATGCGGAAACTGCCTTTATCGGACACCTCGGTGGGTTTCACCCACGGTATCAGCTGCTCGTAGCGCATGCCCTCAAGTGCGGTGCCCTTGCACTCGGCCACAATCTTGTATTCAGGGCTCTTGCCCTCGGGGAACATCGAACCCACCAAAGCCTTGGCCATGATGATGCGGCAAGGCGTCTCCTTGTAGGGATGCGTGGTCTCGAGGGTCACGTAGTCGATATTGGGGCCAACGCAGAGGGCCGTGTTGCTAGGCAACGTCCAAGGCGTGGTTGTCCAGGCGATGGCGTAGGTGTCGGCCTGGTCGCAAAGCTTGAACATAGCCACACAGGTGGTATCCTTCACGTCGCGATAGCAGCCGGGCATATTCAGCTCGTGGCTCGAGAGGCCGGTACCCGCAGCAGGGCTGTAGGGCTGTATGGTGTAGCCTTTGTATAGCAAGCCCTTGTCGTAGAGTTTCTTCAGCAGGAACCACAGAGTCTCGATATACTCGTTGTTGAAGGTGATGTAGGGGTTCTTGAGGTCGACCCAGTAGCCCATAACACGCGTCAGCTCATCCCACAACTCCTTGTATTTCATCACCTCCTCGCGGCAGGCGCGGTTGTAGTCGTCCACACTTATCTTCTTGCCGATGTCCTCCTTGGTGATGCCGAGGTTCTTCTCAACGCCAAGCTCCACGGGCAGGCCGTGGGTGTCCCAGCCAGCCTTGCGGTCCACGAAGTAACCCTTCTGCGCCTTGTAGCGGCAGAAGACATCCTTGATGGTGCGGGCCATCACGTGGTGTATGCCGGGCTTGCCGTTGGCCGACGGGGGACCGTCATAGAATACGTATGCCGGATGCCCTTCGGTCAGCTTCTGTCCCTTCTCAAAGATAGCGTTATCCTCCCAGTATCGGCGCACATCCTCGCCGATCTTGGTCAGGTTAAGCTGCTTATACTCATTATATGCCATATCTATATATTATATTATATACTTCTTTTGCGTTTACAATCAAAACGTTGCCCACTTCTGTCGACAACAACACAAAAAGCAAAAATACAAAAAATATGCAATCCAACAAAATATTTTTTCACCCTACAACAAAAAAAAACCTCCCGAGCAGAAACTGCACAGGAGGCCAAAACAAAAGCGTATGAAAAAAATTACTTTTGCGCGATTATTTCTTCTTCAGATATTCCTGAACATTGTCCGAAGGAACAATCTCTTCCTTGAACATGTAGGCGCCGGTCTTCTCGGAGCGGACCATGCGGATGACCTTTGCAAAACTCTTACCGGTAGAGGTCTTAAGGGTAGCAACAACTTTCTTTGCCATAGTCTAATGTCTCCTATTTTACTTGATTTCTTTGTGAACGGTGACCTTCTTCAGGAAGGGGTTGTACTTCTTCAGCTCCAGACGCTCCGGAGTGTTCTTTTTGTTCTTGGTGGTGATGTAACGGCTCATGCCGGCAACACCGCTGTTCTTCTGCTCGGTGCACTCGAGGATAACCTGCACACGTGCGTCTTTATTTTTCTTTGCCATGACTGTTATTGTTTTTCTTCGTTATCTGACTGATACCCAAAACGAAAAGAGCATCAACAATTCATTATTGGGCACTCAAATCGGCTGCAAAGATACAACCTTTTTTGAAACTGACAAAATTTTTCTGATTTATTTTATAAAAATCCACCCCTACTATTTTAATTATAAAACGCCCTACCCTTCTCCACACCTAAACCCCACCTAAACGGCTACTAAACGGCTACTAAACCCGTCCTAAACAGCTACAACACCCCAGACAAAACCAACTCCTAAATCACAACTCCAAACGCCAAACCGAAACGCCGTTCCTACAGTATTTCTTCAGTAGTATTTCAGCGTCCAACTGAAGAACTACAGAAGAAGTATCGTTGAAATACTGAAGAACTGCCATACCGGCTCCGAAGGGAAACGTTCTTGATTGGGGCGGAGTCAGGTTGGAATCAAGTGTGTTTAGGGCGTGACAACAAGGCGAAAACGAGAGTTTTAACCGCTATTGTTGATAAGTTATAATATATTTAGGCTGCGGAACGGGATTTTTTGTGTATCTTTGCATGATGAAATCAAATGCTCAAGAGGTGGAAAACGCTGATTACAACCCAGAGGCCATAGGGCCGAAATTCATTGATTTAGAGAAGATACTCGCCGCCAAGAAGGTCAAGGTGCCGGGTTTGGTGAGACGGTGGATGGAACGGTTGCTGCACGTGAAAGAGATCAACGCGGGCATCTACGAGAACCGCCACCTGCACGGCATACCCTTCGCCCAGAAGTTCATCGAAGGCACCGAACCGCACAATCTGGGCATCACGATAAAGACCCGCGGCATGGACAACATCCCCGCCGAAGGCAACCAGATGATTGTGGGCAACCACCCGCTGGGAGGCCCCGACGGCATTGCGCTGATGACCGCCGTGGGACGCGTGAGGACGGATATCAAATTCCCTGTCAACGACTTCCTGTGCTACATCCCGGGCCTGAAGGAGCTGTTTGTGCCCATAGACAAGGTGAACAAGACACGCGCGCTGGCGCAACTGGAGGAGGCCTTCGCCGCCGACACGATGCTGCTCTACTACCCCGCCGGCATGTGTTCGCGCCTGCAAAAGGGCGAGATAATGGACCTGGAGTGGAAGGCCACATTCATCAAGAAGTGCGTGATGTACCACCGCGACGTGGTGCCGGCCTACACCGAGGCGCGCAACCGAATGAGCTTCTACCGCATCGCCAACATCCGCAAGAGCCTCGGGGTGAAGTTCAACTTCGAGATGGCGCTGCTGCCGGCCGAGATGTTCGCACAGCGCGGCAAGACGCTGACGATAACCTTCGGGCAGCCGATACCTTGGCAGACCTTCGACAACCGACACACACCCGCCGAATGGGCACGCATGGTGAAGGAGCACGTGTACAGGCTTAAGGACAACCCCGAGGCGGTGTTCAGCGTTTAACGTTCAACTTACAGACAACTACGATATGGATTTAAGCTACATAATACCACCGGTGGACCGCGAACTCATCAGAAAGGAGCTCAAGCAGAAGCATTTCCTGCGCAAGACGAACCGCGGCAACAAGGAGATTTACATCACCACGGCGCACCTGTCGCCCAACATCATGCGCGAAATCGGGCGTCTGCGCGAGCTGAGTTTCGCCCTCGACGGCGGCGGCACGGGCAAGGACTGCGACATTGACGAGTTCGACACGATGCCCGAGCCCCACTGCTTCAAGCAGCTCTTCGTGTGGAGCCCCGAGGACGAGGAAATCGTGGGCGGCTACCGTTTCATCCACGGCAGCAACATGTTCACGCGCAACGACGGCACGATAGCGACACCGACATCGGAACTGTTCCAGTACAGCGACCACTTCATCAACGACATCCTGCCCTACACGCTGGAGCTGGGCCGCGCCTTCGTGCAGCCAGCCTTCCAACCGGGCAACGACATGCGCAAGGGCCTCTACTCGCTCGACAACCTGTGGGACGGCATTGGCGGCCTGGCGCTGGAGATACCGGAAACACTTTATTTCTTCGGCAAGATAACTATGTATCCGCAGATGAACCGCCGCGCCAAAGAGATGATACTCTACTTCCTGCAGAAGCACTTCCCCGACCGCGACGGGCTGGTGTGGCCCTACAAGGCGATGGAGATAGAAAGCGACTTCAACGAACTGCACGCCATCTTCAACGGACGCAACTACAAGGAGGACTACCAGATACTGCTCCACCACGTGCGCGAGCTGGGGAGCACCGTGCCGGCGATGATCAACGCCTACATGAACCTCTCGCCCACGATGCGCTGCTTCGGCACGGCGATGAACCACGAATTCGGCGAGACCGACGAGACAGGCATACTGGTGACCATCAACGACATAAAGCCAGACAAGAGGGAGCGCTACATTGAGTCGTACGACATCAAGAACCGCATACTGGACCGCATACACCTGTTCAAGACCACCGCCAAGCGGATGCCTTGGTGGCGCCAGACCTCGGACCAGGAGGACGCCGTGTTGCGCGAGCTGCGCGACCTCAAGGATCGCCAGCGCATGCGTGAAGAACTGCGCGAGAAACAGAAAGAGCTCAAACTGGAGCTGAAGAACATCAAAAAAGCACGTCGACGCCTTAACAGAGACCAGCAGGATGAAGATTAACAGCGCAGTGTTCACGGTGAGTAGTCCCAACTACCGCAAGTGCCCGCAGGACGGACGCCCGGAGTATGCATTCATAGGGCGCAGCAACGTAGGCAAGTCGTCGCTGATAAACATGCTCACCGGCGTCAAAGGACTGGCCAAGACCAGCGGCCGTCCCGGCAAGACACAGCTGATAAACCACTTCCTTGTGGTCAGCGAAGTAGAGCGAGCCAACCACAAGGAAGTGAACGAATGGTACCTGGTAGACCTGCCCGGCTACGGCTATGCGCGCACCAGCAAGAGCAGCCGCGACGCCTGGGGAACCATGATGCGCGACTATTTCCTGCACCGCGAACAGCTGACGAACACCTACGTGCTGGTGGACAGCCGCCTGAAACCGCAGCGCATCGACCTTGAATTCATCGAATTCCTCGGCCAGAACGGAGTGCCGCTGACCATAGTGTTCACCAAGACCGACAAAGAAAAGCAACGCGAAGTGATGGGCAACATAAAACTCATGAAACAGGAGCTGGCGCAGATGTGGGAGGAACTGCCGCCAATGCTGCTCACCTCGTCGGCCACAGGCTACGGCCGCGACGCTCTGCTCGACCAGATAGAAACTATAAACCTAAGCCTAAGAGACTAAATGAAGAAACTACTGCACGCAGCAATGCTGCTCACATTCACTATGATCACGGCCGCCACAGCCGCCGGACAGGCTACGGCCGACCTTGAGAAGCTTGTCAACCAGACCCGCCGTGAGGCCGGCATGCGCAACGGCGTCCTGTCGGTGTGCGTCTACAACGCCACAACAGGCAAACAGATATACAGCCACAACGCCGAAATGTCGGTGACACCGGCATCAACGCAGAAACTCGTCACTACCGGCGTGGGGTTCGCCATGCTCGGCGGCGAGTTCCGCTTCACCACCAAGATGAACGCACGGGGCGAGATAGACCGTGACGGCGTGCTGCACGGCAACCTCTACATCACCGGCGGCGGCGACCCACTGCTGGGTTCCTACCGCTACCGTCAGACGATGCCCGACACCCTGTTCGAAGGCTGGACAAAAGCGCTGAAGAAGAAAGGCATACGCCGCATCGACGGACGTGTATGCTACAATGTGAACATCTTCGACGAACAGCCGCTTCACGACAGCTGGCAATGGGGCGACATCGGCAACTACTACGCCGCCGGTGTCAGCGGCCTGAACTTCCACGAGAACATGTACTTCGTGTACTTCAACGCCGGCAAGAAGCTTGGCTACCCAGCCTCGGTGGCGCGCACAGTACCCAAAAACATCGACATACACGGGGCGTCGGAGGTGACAACTGCCGGCGAGAATACCGGCGACCAAGTCATAGTATACGGCAGCCCGACAGGCAAGGAACGCATATACCGCGGCACAGTGCCGCTGGGCAAGAACGATTTCGCCGTGCGCGCCGCCATGCCCAACCCCGCCAAGACCTGCGCCGACCTCTTCTCGTCGTACCTTCGCACCCACGGCGTGGGCGTGTCGTCCAACTCAATGCAAGTCTACACGGTACCAGACAGCCTGCGGTCCATACTCGACTACCGCAGCTCCTCATACTACACCATCGCCCAATACACCAACCTGACGAGCAACAACATCTACGCCGAGAGCATCTTCAAGTACCTTGGCTACTACAAATACGGCCTGGGGAGCTTCAAGAACGGGGCAAAAGCTGTGGAAGAATGGTTCAAAAGCAAAGGCCTCAACACCGAGGGGGTGCGCATTATCGACGGCAGCGGGCTGTCGCGCCTCAACCGGACCACCACCGACTTCATGTGCCGCTACCTGTCTGCCTTGAGCAAAGAGAGTTTCTTTGACGAGTTTCTGCAGACCATTGCCAAGGCCGGCGAGAACGGTACCGCCAAGAACCTGTTGCCGGGACTGCCCACAGGCATCACAGTACGCGTGAAGACCGGTTCCATGGACGGTGTGAAGTCATACGCCGGCTACGTCATAACGCCCCACGGACAGACGCTGGCATTCGCCATAGTGAGCAACAACCACGACGATTCGTCGCAGGATATCGCCGGCAAGCTAAACAAGATATTATACAAGATAGCCACGCTGTACTGAAAAAGAGAGAGGCGGCATCCACACAGGGTGCCGCCTCTTTTATATGCCATCCTCTTCCCTATCGGATAAGGAACGAAAACTTGTTGAAGTTCTTGAGGGCTATGCCTGTGCCGCGGGCGACAGCACGCAGGGGGTCTTCGGCTATGTGTACCTGAAGCTTTGTCTTGCTGCTGACACGCTGGTCGAGGCCACGTAGCAGCGCACCGCCACCGGCCAGATAGATACCCGTCTTGTAGATATCGGCGGCCAGCTCGGGAGGTGTGGCAGCGAGGGTGTCGAGAATAGCCTGCTCAATCTGCGCAATGGAGCGGTCGAGGGCATGGGCAATCTCCTTGTAGTTGACGCTAATCTCCTTGGGCAGACCCGTGAGGAGGTCGCGACCGAGGGTGCGGAAGTCCTCGGGGGGGTCGGCGAGCTCGCTGACAGCAGCGCCGACGGCGATCTTCACCTTCTCGGCCATACGAACGCCGATAATCATGTTGTGCTGACGCTTCATGTAGTCCACGACATTATCGTTGAACACGTCGCCTGCCACGCGGATGGAGTTGTTGCAGACGATGCCGCCGAGGGAGATGACGGCAATCTCGGCGGTACCACCTCCGATGTCGACAACCATGTGGCCCTCAGGCTGCAGCACGTCAATGCCGATACCGATAGCGGCGGCCATAGGCTCGTGAATCATACGTATCTCCTTGGCGCCAGCCTGCTCGGCGCTCTCGCGCACGGCGCGTTCCTCAACGTTGGTGATGCCGCTGGGGATGCAGATGACCATGCGCAGCGACGGCGGCAGGAACGAACGGTTGACATTAGTCATGCCGATAAGCTCGCGGATGAGGTGCTGGGCCATCTCGAAGTCGGCGATGACACCGCCGCGCAGCGGGCGCACAGTCTCAATGTTCTTGTTGTCGGTGCGGCCATCCATGCGCTGGGCCTCCTTGCCGACGGCTATCACCTTGTTGTTGTTGCGGTCATAGGCCACAATACTCGGCTCGTCGATGACCACCTGATCGTTGTATATGACAATGGAGTTGGCGGTGCCAAGGTCCATTGCTACCTCGCGGTTGAAGAATGATAACAATCCCATATCTTAGTGTTTAAAATGTCTTTTACCTGTAATTGCCATGCCCATGTGGTTTTTCTCGCAGTAGTCTATGCTGTCCTGGTCGTGGATGCTGCCGCCGGGATGGGCCACAGCGACGATGCCGGCCTCATGGGCTATCTCCACGCAGTCGGGGAAGGGGAAGAAAGCATCGCTAGCCATGACGGCACCGTCAAGGTCGAAGCCGAAGCTCTTGGCCTTGGCGATAGCCTGGCGCAGGGCGTCCACGCGGCTGGTCTGGCCTGTGCCGCTGGCGTAGAGCTGCTTGCCTTTGGCAAGGACTATGGCGTTGCTCTTGGTATGCTTGACGAGGATGGTGGCGAAAGCCAGGTCCTCGGCCTGCTGCTTGCTGATCTTGGTGCTGGTGACGCTCTTCTCCATCTCCTTTGCGGTAGGCACCACGTTGTCGCGGTCCTGCACCAGGACGCCGTTGAGCACCGAGCGGAACATCGGGTCGGCCATCTTGAAGCCCTTGCGGCGCAGGATGATGCGGTTCTTCTTGCCACGCAGCACTTCCAGCGCGTCGTCGTCATAGTCGGGAGCTATGCACACCTCGAAGAATATCTTATGCATCTCGTCGGCCACTTCCTTGGTGACCTTCTGGTTGCAAATCAGCACTCCTCCGAAGGCGCTGACGGGGTCGCCGGCAAGGGCGTCCTTCCAGGCCTCGAGCAGCGTGGGGCGAACAGCCATGCCGCAGGCGTTGTTGTGCTTGAGGATGGCAAAGGCGGTCTGCCCGGCGAAGTCGTCGATGAGCGAACAGGCAGCGTCGATGTCGCCCAGGTTGTTGTAGCTTATCTCCTTGCCGTTGAGCTTGTCGAAGCAACCCTCAAGGTCGCCGTAGAAGACACCCTTCTGGTGGGGGTTCTCGCCGTAGCGCAACACCTCGGCATGCTTGCAGCTCTGCTTAAACACCGGCAACTGCTCCACACCGTTGAAGTGGTTGAAGATGGCCGTGTCGTAGTGGCTGCTGACATTGAAAGCGTAGGCGGCGAAGCGGTGGCGCTGCTCCAGCGTGGTGCAGCCGTCCTGTTCCTGGTAGAGAGTCAGGAACTCCTTGTAGTAGTCGACGGCCGGTACAATAACCACGTCGTTGAAGTTCTTGGCGGCGGCGCGAATAAGGCTGATGCCGCCGATGTCTATCTTCTCAATGATATCCTGCTCCGAGGCGCCGCTGGCCACAGTCTGCTCGAAGGGGTAGAGGTCCACTATCACAAGGTCAATCTCCGGTATCTCGTATTCGGCCAACTGCTCGCCGTCGCTGAACATGTCGCGGCGCGAGAGTATGCCGCCGAACACCTTGGGGTGCAGGGTCTTCACACGGCCGCCGAGAATCGAGGGATAGCCGGTGAGGCTCTCAACAGCCACTGGCTCAACGCTGAGACCCTGAATAAACTTCTGCGTGCCACCCGTGCTGTAGATGGTGACACCATGTGCATCAAGAGCTTTTACTATGTCCTCCAAACCGTCCTTATAAAAGACCGAAATGAGGGCTGATTTTATGCGTTTGGGTTCCATATTGTTGTTTTTACATTATTGCACATCACTATAACCATCTGACATATTGCTGCTTGTACGCAACACTATGCCAAAGTTGACGTTTGCAAATATACAATTATTTTAAATATTTGCAAAAACTTTTTACAAACACCGCACCCTGCCGCCACAAGCCACCCGGCAGGGAGCCGGTACGGCATTTCAACCATCGTTCTTCAGTGCCACACTGAAGAACTACTGAAGAAATGACGTAGGAGCTCCGCAGAGACTAAATAGGGAAACGGCTACTAAACGGCTACAAGACGGCTACAAGACGGCTGGTAGACGGCAGCGGACGAAAGCTTTTTGCATCGCGATGAAAAAATTTTGAATTGTAAAAGTATTTTATTATCTTTGTGGTGACGATTCGATACGGAATATTTACACAAAAAACTAATCATTAAATACTTACAAACATGTACAAGATTACAAGACACCCTATTCTGGACATCCCCGAGGGCGAGGTATGCGAATTCATGTACGAGGGCCACAAGGTGCAGGCGGTCAAAGGCTACACCATCGCCAAAGCCCTTCATGAAGCAGGCTATCCCGTTCACAGTCACTCGCTTCAGGGCCGCAACCGCTCGCTGGAGTGCGGCATAGGCAAGTGCGGCGCCTGCGAGATGCTGGTGGACGGCAAAGTGCGCCGCATCTGCATCACGCCCGTCGACGGAGTGCGCGAGGTACGCCTCATAGCCCACGAGGCCGACATGCCGGGTGTGACCTTCGAGGTACCTGCACGCCAGGAGTCCACGAACGCCCTCACCATATACAAGACCACCGTCGCCATCGTGGGCGCCGGTCCTGCCGGCCTGGCCTGCCGCGAGCAGCTACAGAAGTTCGGCATCGACTGTCTGGTAATCGACAACAACGCCCGCATCGGCGGTCAGTTCAACATGCAGACCCACCAATTCTTCTTCTTCGAGCGCGAGAAGAAATACGGCGGCATGCGCGGCTTCGACATCGCCAAGACCCTCGCCGGCGACAGTCAGGAGGGCATACTGCTCAACAGCACGGTGTGGGACATACTCGAAGGACCGCGCCTGGCGGTAAAGAACATCGTCAGCGGCGACATGGCCTACGTCGACGCGCAGTATCTCGTTGTGGCCACTGGCGCCGTGCCCTTCATGCCGGCCTTCGAGAACGACGACGTGCCGGGCGTATACACCGCCGCCGTCTTCCAGAAGATGATGAACCAGGAACACACCCTACTGGGCAAGAGGGTGCTAACCGTAGGTGCCGGCAACATAGGCTACCTGACGTCATATCAGGGCATGCAGGCCGGAGCCACCATAAAGGCTATCATCGAGGCCATGCCCCGCGAAGGCGGCTTCCCCGTGCAGGCCAACCGTGTGCGCCGTCTCGGCATACCCATAATGACGGGCTACACGCTGGTGCGCGCCATCCCCAACGAAGACAAGACCGGCATCACAGGCGCCGTCATAGCCAAGTGCGAGAACTTCAAGGCCATACCCGGCACCGAGCAGGTCATAGACGACATCGACATCATCAACATCTGCACCGGTCTGGTGCCCGACAGCCAACTGCTCACCAAGGGCAAGGAACTCTTCGGCCACCACGTCTACGGCGTGGGCGACGCCGTACGCATCGGCGAGGGCACCAGCGCCGTGCTGCGTGGCCGTCAGGCAGCCTACGAGATCGCCAACGAAGCAGGCCTGCGCTACAACTACGACGAATACCTCGACATCTCGCGCCAATACATAGACTCTCAGCAGCACCCGATAAAACTGCTCGACAAGCCTAACCTGCCCACCGCCGAGCGCATGGCCGCCAAGCCATTCGTGCAGCTCGACTGCCTCTACGGCTTTGCATGCAACCCCTGCACCTTCAGCTGCCCGCAAGGCGCCATCAGCAAACCCACCACCAGCAGCACGCCGACGGTGGACTACAACAAGTGCATAGGCTGCATGGCCTGCGTCAACCATTGCCCGGGCCTGGCCATCTTCGGCTACGACATGGCCAAGAACTGGTGCTTCCTACCCATCGAGTACGCGGTAGAGGACGGCACCGATGTCTTCCTGGTGGACAACAACGGCCGCAAGATCGGCGAGGGCAAGGTAGAGAAGGTACTCAAGAAGGACAACAAGACCAACGTGGCACGCGTGTTCGTGGCGCAGGTCGACGGCCCGATGACCGACATCAAGGGCTTCATAGCCAAAGACCGCTACCCCGAGCCGCTGAATATGAAACCGCTCCGTCCCGTTGAGGGCGAGACCTACATCTGCCACTGCGAGGACATCACCGAGAAGCAGCTCATAGACGTGGTTGGAGACCGCAAGTACATATCTGTCGACGAACTGAAGCACATCACCCGCATGGGCATGGGTCCCTGTCGCGGCAAGCGCTGCATAGCACGCGCCCGCCAGGTGCTGCGCGCCCACGGCGTGGAGGTGACGGGCGACGCCACCCCGCGCGCACCGTTGAGCAACCAAGTGTCGCTGGGCGATGTATATACTGAGGGCCGCAAGGAGGTGTATGTCTTCCCGAAGGGCAACGACGTGCAGAAAGAGGAAGTGAAGGTGTTCATCGCCGGCGGCGGCATCGCTGGCAGCGGCCTGTTCCGCTACTTCAGCGAGGCTGGTCTCAAGCCGGTGATGGTCAACTGGAGCCGCGGCGCCTCGTGGCGCAACATCGGCGGCGGCCGGCCGGCATTCAGCAACCCCGACATAGCTGACATAGCACAGCACAGCCACGAGATATTCAAAGGCATACAGGCCGTGCACAACATCAACTACAAGCCCACACACTATGTGAACCTGGTGCACGACGAGGCCACCTACAAAGCCCTCGACGCCAGCCGCGCATGGAGCGACGCCTACATGATAGACCGCAAGGACTTCAAAAAGGAAATATCGCCACTGTGGGACGACACGCGCGACACCTACAGCCACGCACTTATCACACGCGACTGCTGGCAGGCTACACCCGGACGCGTCATCGACTACATACGTGGCATCGGTGTGTCGCTCGGCGGCCGCTACTACGAGGACTGCGAGCTGCTATCGGTGTGGCGCAAGGGCGACAAGGTGGTGGCGCTGGTGCGCAACCACGAAGGCAAGTATGTGGAGTACACCTGCGGCCACTTCGTCAACGCCATGGGCTGGGGTGCCGAGAAGTTCACCGACATGCTGGGCATCGACACGGGCCTCTACCCCGTCAAGCACCAAGCCTTCATCACACGCCGTCTGCCCATGATGGGGCCCAACGGCGGTCCGCTCGACATGATTATCGACCGCCGTCACTACAAGGGCTTCAGCGCTGTCTACGGTCAACAGTTCGAGCATACGGGCCAGATTATCGGCTGCGCCAGCCCCGACACCGACGCCTACGAGACTCGCCAGAACATCAAGTACAACAGCAAGGAGTTCCTTGAGATTGTCAGCCAGGTCTTCGCCGAATGGCTGCCAGGCCTGAAGGAAGTAAGCTTCCTGGCCTGCTGGGCCGGCCGCTACACCGAGCCGCGCTACATCGTCGACCCTGAGGTGGGCCTGCTCACCGGCCTGCGCGGACACGGATTCATGCTGGGCCAATACCTCGCCAAGCTGTATGTCGACAAGTACCTGGGCCGCGAGGTGCCGGGCTACATGAAAGAGCTTGCCCTGAGTGGCCACGGCCTGAGCGAGAACGCCTTCAAGTAAGGCTCCGCAGCGCCTAAAACACAGGGCTCCGCAACGGTTGGTCGTTGCGGAGCCCTTTTCTCTTATCCTCTTGTCACATGCTTTCCTTCAGTATCTCCACCACCTCGTCGCGGGTGAGGGTGCGGTAGCCTACCGGCAGGATGAGTACGGCATCGGCCACAGCCTGCAGGTTCCCGTCGGTGACACCAAGCTCGCGCGAGTGCATCACCACACCGATTTCCTTCATCCACGCCTCAAGGCATGCCAAGCCTTCGACGGCCACCTGCTCGTCGCTCTTGCCTTCGGGGCGCACACCCCATACATTCACGGCGAAGCGTACGAACTGGTGCAGGCCGTCGTGCATCACACGACGGTAGTAGGGCAACGACACACAGGCCAGCGTCATGCCATGGGTGGCATCGGTGACCAGGCCTATGGCGTGGCCTATCTGGTGCACCTCCCAGTCGCCACCCTTGCCGCATTTGAGCAGGGTATTGAGCGCCCAGGTGGCAGTCCACATAATGTTGGCGCGTGCCTCGTAGTCCTGCGGGTTCTTGGCGGCGATACGACTGCTGTGTATGAGCGACCACATGAGTCCCTCGTTGATATAGTCTGTGGTGCAGTCGGCCGTGCCGGCGAAATACTGCTCCATCAGATGGCTCATGATGTCAAAGAAGCCCGCCACCATCTGGTACTGCGGCACGGTCATGGTGAACCGCGGGTTGAGTATGGTGAACTTGGGGAACAGATCCGTGCCGAACACTTTGCCGCGCTTGAAGCCATCCTTGCGGTTGGTAATCACACTGCCACCGTTCATCTCGCTGCCGGTGCCAACCATTGTGAGCACGGTGCCCACAGGGATTGTCTTGCAGTCGGGGCTGCCTTGGTTCACCCAGTATTTTTGCCATGGGTCCTCCTGGCAGTAGGCGCTGGCGCTGACGGCCTTGGCGTAGTCGATGGTGGAGCCGCCGCCGACAGCCAGTATGAGGTCCACTTTGTTGTCACGAACCCTCTGGCACCCTTCGAGCACTTTCTCATAGGTGGGGTTGGGCATCACGCCGGAGTCCTCCACAACAGTCTTGCCAGCCTCTTTCAGGGCGGCGACGACAGCGTCGTAGATGCCGTTTTTCTTGATGCTGCCACCACCGTAGCTCAGCATCACCACGGGGCCGAAGGCCTTCAGCTCCTTTACAAGATAGTTCATTGCATCCTCGCCGAAGTGCAGGCGTGTGGGATTGCAGTAGGTGAAATTGCCGTTCATATTCTCTCTTTTGTTATGTTTGTCTCCTATCGTGAAGGTCACGACGCCAGTATCTTTGCCAGCAGCTTGGCGGCAGGCTGGTTGAGCCTGTGGCCGAACTTGTCGCACCAGTGCACCTCGTAGCCGAGCCTCTGCAGGGCTGCGGCGTTCTGCTTGGCAGGCTCGCGCCCCACCAGCTCGTCGTCGGTGGAGAAGAGCGCCACCATGCGTGCCGACGCCTTGGGTGTGCGCTGGTCGCGGACAGCCATGTAGCGCTTCACCAGCGGCTCGTCGATGGTGTACTCCGTAGCGCCATCCTCGCGCTCGCAGTGGAACGGATGCTTGCCGTAACCTATGCGGCGCAGGGTGGTTTCAATGTTGTAAGTCGGGTTTATGGCCACCTTGACGGCCTCGGGGGCGTCGAGGTAAAGCAGATACAGCCCACCCAGCGACGTGCCGGCTATGAGCGCCGGGGCGAAGACGTTGACATAGTCTTCCAGTATCGTCATCGCCGCCTCGGGTTCCACGGGCAGCTCGGGCGAGAGCCACTCGTAGCCGTCGAGGTAATGGCCCAGCGACGACCGCGTGCCGCTCTTGGCGCCGCTACCCATGCCGTGCACATACACTGCATAGGGCAGCGGCTCGCTGTTGTATCCCTTCATTGTCCCCTGGTTACTATAATTTGTCATTCGTGCACTCCATCATCCTGGCGTAGAGCTCCGGGAAGCGCTTCTCGAGCGACACGGGGCGCCCGTTCTCCATGAAGCAATGGGTACTGGTGCCCGTGCAGACGGTGCGTCCGCCGCAGGTCATCACGTAGTTGATAACCAGCTTCAGGGCCGTGGTTTCGGCCACGCTGGGCGTAATCTCTATCACGTCCTTGAAGGTCGTCGAGTTTCGGTAGCGGCAGTCAACGGCCACCACGGGGGACACCACCCCCTCGGCCTCCATGCGCTCAAAGCCGTAGCCGAGCTGGTCCATCCAATCCACACGCGCCTCTTCCATGAAGCGTATGTAGTTTGAGTGGTGCGTGATACCCATACGGTCGCACTCGTAGTACTTCACCTCGTGACGGTAAGGTCTGATATCCATAATCTTCAAAGTTTTCAGTCGCCAAACTCTATGCCCACGCCCTTGGCGGTATGCACCAGACGGCTGTCGGGAGCCACGAGGTTCTGCTCGCGCACAGCCTCCTCCAGCGGTATGCCCACGATGTCTGGGTGATGGTAAGCCACCATCTGGCCAAAGCGCCCTTCCATGACGAACTCCATGGCGCGGACGCCGAACTCGGTGGCCAGCACACGGTCGAAGGCTATGGGGGTACCGCCGCGCTGCAGGTGGCCGAGGATGGTGTAGCGTATGTCGTGCTCCACACCGGCCTTCTTAAGGTCGGCGGCCAGCTGTTCGCCCACGCCGCCCAGCTTCACGTGCTGGTAACCCACCTCGCCGGTTTCGGTGCCCGTCACCGTGCCGCCCTTGGGCATGGCGCCCTCGGCGACGACGATGATGCAGTAGCCGCGGCGCTTGTTGTAGCGCTGCTCTATCTTGGCCTTGACTTTCTCGATGTCATACGGTATCTCAGGTATCAGGCACACGTCGGCGCCGCCGGCGATGGCCGAGTGCAGGGCTATCCATCCCGCGTCGCGTCCCATGACCTCGAGTATGAACACACGGTTGTGGCTTGCCGCCGTGGTCACCAGCTTGTCGATGGCGTCGGTGCATATCTGCACAGCCGTCTGGAAACCAAAGGTGTAGTCGGTCAGCGACAGGTCGTTGTCAATAGTCTTCGGCACACCCACAATCTTGAGGCCCTTCTTGGCCAGCCCCAGCGAGATGCGCTGGCTGCCGTCGCCGCCGATGTTGATGACGGCGTCGACACCCATATACTGCAGCTTACGCAGCATCTCGTCGCTGCGGTCCACGGTGGTCCACATGCCGTCGGCCTGCTTCACCGGCCACGCAAAGGGGCCGCCCTTGTTGGTGGTACCAAGTATCGTACCACCCTGTATCTGAAGACCTTCAACGGTCTTCTCGTCGAGCATCACTATTTCCGTGGGCTCACGCAGCACGCCGTTGAACGACTCCACGCAGCCTATCACCTCCCAGTCGGAAGCCTGCGCGGCACGCTTCACCACGCCGCGTATCACAGCGTTCAAGCCCGGGCAGTCGCCGCCGCCGGTCAGTACCATCACTCTTTTCAATGCCATAATATCATGTTGTTTTCGGTTATCAATCTATCTTACAAATTATTACTCCGGCCTTCCGGCCGTTTCACCACCTACAAAGATAGTATTTTTTTTCAATCCGCCAACCATTTTTAACATTTCACCCACCCCTCCCCCCTCGGATTTCCTACGGAGCCCCTTCGGCATTTATTCAGTAGTTCTTCAGTCACTGAAGATGTACTGAAGAAGTGCCATAGGGGAGAGATACCAACAGCGTGGTGGATAAATATTTTTGTCGGTATGGAAAACAATTTGTATCTTTGCAGACAGATACATATAATAAAATGCAACTGAAGAAAGCCCGTACTGCACTGATTATAATGGCAGTAATGCTGTTTGTAGCCTGCGGCTACAGTCGGCCTGCCGATGCTGTAGCCCAGCAGACGGTACCCGTGGGGGCCGAACTGCCGTCCATCGCCGAGGGCGAGGACATCGTGCGCCACATCGGCTACACGGCCTCCTACAACCACACGACGCTGTGCCCCGACTGGGTGGCGTGGGAGCTCACCGCCGACGAGGCCAACGGCGAGCTGAACGGCGACTTCAGCTTCAGCCGCGACCCGCAGGTAGACTTCCCCAAGGCCAGCCGCGAGGACTACAGCCGCAGCGGCTGGGACAAGGGCCACATGGCCCCGAGGGCCGACATGCGGTGGAGCCGGCAGGCTCTTGAAGAGAGCTACTACTTCACCAACATCTGCCCGCAGGACCACGAGATGAACAGCCAGGCATGGCGCAAGATCGAGGAGCTGACACGCCGCATGGCGCGCCACCACGGCACCGTGCTGGTGGTCTGCGGCCCCATATACGACGGTGAGGAACAGCGACATATAGGTCCAGCCTGCGTGCATGTACCCGACCGTTTCTACAAGGCGCTGGCGGTGCCCACAGCCGACGGATGGCAGACGGTGGGCTTCGTGGTGGAGAACAGCCGTCAGAGCCTCAGCCCGCGGCAGTACGCCGTGAGCGTCGACAGCATAGAGGCGCTGGTCTCGGCCAGCCGCGGCAGGGCCACCGACCTCTTCCCCACCCTGCCCGAGGAGGCCGAACAGACCTACGACTGGCAATTCTGGAACAGATAAACGACAAATAACAACAATATGAAAATAAGACACTTATTAATCCCGATGCTGGCTGTCACTATGATGGCTGCATGCAAGCAGAACCCCGAAACGACAGCCGACGAGACGACCGTCGACACCATGGCCGCCGTGGCTGAGACCGAGGCCCCCGAGGCTGTGGAAGAGCAGCCCGCCGAGCCAGTCAAAAGCCAGCAGACGAGCTACTTCGAGAACAAGGCGAACAAGGCCAGGCAGCAGAACACCGCGGCCACCAAGGCGTCAGAGCGCGGCAAGGCCGAGACCATCTACGTCGAGACCGACGGCGCGCAGGGACGCGTGTGGGGCCATGTGACCATGCGTGGCGACCGCGGCAACGGCACCATCCACGACTGGGACGAAAACACCCTCACCGTCAGCGTCACCCGTCACGGCAACGAACTCTTCGCCGTCGACCAGAACTCACGTCAGTATGTATTCAAACTGAAAAACAAATAAGAAAAGTCAACGCGTGCCGGAGGCACGCTCTCTCAATAACCCCGCACGATAGTGTGGGGATGTATGAAACAAAAATAAAACACAATAACAATGAAAACAACAGCAGAACTCCAGCAGATTGCGACGCAGGTGCGCCGCGACATTCTCCGTATGACCACCAATGCCAAGAGCGGCCACCCGGGCGGCTCGCTCGGCACCGCCGACTGGTTCGTGGCCATGAACTTCAACCTCATGGACTTCGACCCGAAGAACTTCACCATGAGCGGTGAGGGCGAGGACATGCTCTTCGTCAGCCAGGGCCACATCACGCCGGTCATATACAGCACCATGGCGCGCCGCGGTTACTTCCCCGTCGATGAGCTCAACAGCTTCCGCAAGTTCGGCACCCGCCTGCAGGGCCACCCCAGCACCGAGCACGGCCTGCCGGGCATCCGCATGGCCAGCGGCTCCCTCGGCCAAGGCATGAGCGTCGGCGTCGGCGCCGCCCTCGGCAAGAAGATGACGGGCGACAAGCACCTCGTTTATACCATGCACGGCGACGGTGAGCTCGAAGAAGGCCAGATTTGGGAGGCCGCCATGTTTGCTGGCGCCAAGCACGTAGACAACCTGATAGCCACCGTCGACTACAACAACCAGCAGATTGACGCCACGGTGGACGAGGTAATGACCCTCGGCGACCTCAAGGCCAAGTTCGAGAGCTTCCTCTGGAAGGTGGTGGTCATTGACAACGGCAACGACATGCAGCAGGTGCTCGACGGCATGGCCAAGGCCAAGCAGATGAGCGGTCAAGGCTCGCCCGTGTGCGTGCTGCTGAAGACCAAGATGGGCTTCGGCGTCGACTTCATGCAGGACACCAACAAGTACCACGGCTCGGTGCTCAGCGCCGACGACCTGCCCAAGGCTCTCGCACAGCTGCCCGAGACCCTCGGCGACTTCTGATTTACACGTTAATTATCGTAATTTTTTCGTGAATGACCGCGAATTAATTTATGATAATTAACGGATTAATTTACGGCAATTAACGTTAAAACATCACCATGTGCGCAGAATAGGAATTATATTCACGTTCATATTGGCGTGCGTCGCCGTGCAGGCCCAGCAGCCCGAGAAGACCCGCCTGCTGCTCATCATGGACTGTTCCAACTCCATGTGGGACCACTGGCAGTCGGGCTCCAAGATCAAGGTGACGCAGCAGGTGCTGCTGTCGTTCCTCGACAGCATCTCGCGCCAGCACGACGTCGACGTGGCCCTCCGCGTCTTCGGCCACCTCAACAAGGAGCAGTTCGGCACACGCCTCGAGGTGCCCTTCGGCAGCGACAACATCTACCAGCTGCAGAGCAAGATCAAGACCCTCGTGCCGCAGGGCGGCTGCACGGCGGCGGCGGCGCTGACCGACGCCCTCTCCGATTTCCCCGCCACGGGCTCCAGCCGCAACCTGATACTCATCATCACCGACGGCATGGACGACTGCGACGCCGAGATATGCGACGTGGCGCGCCAGGTGCAGCTCAGCGGCGTGGTGGTGCAGACCTTCGTGCTCTGCATCGGCGGCAACCTGTCGGCCCACGCCTCGTGCGCCGGCAGCGTCTTCCCCGTGGTCAACGAGGAGGAATACTCCAAGACGCTCTACGACATCTTCCGCCTCAGCGGCCACAAGGCCAAGGTGGTGCTGAACATGGTGGACGCCACGGGCGACCTCTACGAGACCGAGCACCCCGTGGCCTTCTACGACCACCGCACCGGCGTCATCCGCCAGAGCACCATCTACAGCGTCGATAGTAAGCTGCGCCCCGACACGCTGCTGATGGACCCTCTGGTCACCTACGACATGGCCGTCTTCACCCACCCGCCCCTGCGGCGCGAGGCCATGCAGTTCAGCATCGACCGCCCGAACAACGTTGACATCACCGTCAGCGAAGGCACCCTCAAGGTGCAGTATGTCGGCCAGCGGCCGCAATGGCAGCAGACTGCCGTCGACGTGATAGTACGCCGTGCCGGCGGTGGCGAGCGCGTGGCGGCGCAGGAGGTCGGCGAGACCGGCCAGTACCTTGCCGGTCGCTACGACGTCGAGGTGCAGACCCTGCCTGTAACCACCCTGCGCGGCGTCGAGGTGCGCGGTAACGCCGCCACCGAGCTCTCGGTGCCCATGCCCGGCATGCTCATCCTCAGCAAGCCCAAGGGCATTACCACCGGCGCCATATTCCGCCTACGCGACGGCCAGGTGGAATTTGCCACCGACCTCAACCCCAGCACCGCCGGCGAACGGTTATTATTGCAGCCCGGCCAATACGAGCTCGTCCTCCACCCCCAGAACGCCACCAAATACGACAAAGTCCAGACCAAACGCTTTGTGATAGAAAGCAGCCAGACAACAAAGATACAGTTCTAATATGAAGAAAGCAACCACCATCCGCAGGATTATAGGCATCATAGCACTTGTGCTGTGGGCGGGGTGGATTATGCTGAGACCTAACCTTAATAAAGGGTGGGATAATCTACTCTGGCAGTTGGATAAATATGAATTTATTTTCGCCATAATTCTGTCCATGGTATATCTTGTGTGGCTTATCGTACTTTTAGTGTATGGTAAGCATTGGGGGTGGAAAGCTGTCGGAGGTTTATGTTGCATTGCTATTGCCTTTATTGGGGTTGTTTTTATCTGGGTTCAGGCGTCGTTCATGGGCAAGAGGCTGTGGAGTGATGGGCAATATATTGTTTACCTCGAGCATCCGGATGGCTTCTTCGATGATCGAGATGTCGTGCTTTACGAGCGGCATGGGGTTATAGAGAAACGCAAGGTTATTCTGAATACCTTATTTGAAGGTGATGATCGACTGAATTCAGAATACACCGTTTATGAACCGTATGATTTGTTAAAAGAGGAAGCAGACGTTAGATATTATGGAGAAAAAGATGTTAGCCACTATACGGCATTTTATAAGTTGTCAACAGGACAACGGTACTCTGAGGAGAATACGATAGACTCTATGCAAGGATTAATTGGCGAATAATAGAATGGACAACAAGGACTTTATAAGGCAGGATAACAACTACAGGACGTTGAAGGCATTCGAGAAAGCGGAGTGCGTCTACGATGTGACCTATTATTTTGCCAATAAGT
>JAEEGI010007456.1_pt1 | contig 24506 bp, 23 predicted proteins | sample 8958751 | NCBI WGS metagenome assembly JAEEGI01 (sample SAMN16246545, study PRJNA631951) | gut metagenome | biome: gut microbiome; feature: rumen; material: KS-attached | host: Bos | place: Iran: Karaj | collected 2018-10
AACGTCTCCTTCTTTGCCGCGCGGGCCAGGGCGCCGAGGCGATCGTGCCACAGCGGCTGCTCGTTGAAGAACAGGCGGAACGCCTCCAGCTGGGGCGTGTTGTCGTTCCAGTGCGCCGCCATCCACGAAAAGGCGTTTTCGCTCCCTTCCGAAAAGGCGACGGGCGGCAAAGCGCCGTAGTCCAGCGTCTTCGCGTCGGGAAACAGGCTTTTCAGCGTCAGCACCACGTCGGCGTCGTTCAGCTTTTCGCCGTTCCGGCCGCTTTGCGCGCGCGAAAGATAGAGCCGTTCCCGCGCGGAGCAAAGGGTGTTGTAGATATAATAGCGTTCGGTCATCGTCTGCTGCGCGGCGTCGTCGGGCAGGTCGGGCAGAACCGCGCGCAGGCGGTCGCATTCGCTGCGGCCGAGCAGACGGTCGCCGCCCGGAGACCGCGGGAACACCCCGGCGTTGAGCCCGAGCGCAAACACCACCTTCGGCATCTGGGTGCCGATTCTGGGCGCGTCGCAGAGATAGACCTCGTCGAACCCGTCGGGCAGCTTGCCCAGACTCTGGGCGCCGACGACCAGATCGAACAGGTCGCAAAAGGCGCGGAACGGCAAAACGGCGTCGCCCGCCGTTCCGGCCAGCGTGTCGAGCGCTTCCATCAGAAGGTCCCACACCTGCCCCTGCTCCAGCGCAAGCGCCAGCTCGCCGCCCGCTTCCAGCCGCAGCGCGTAGTCCCGGAGCGCCTTGTCGGTCTCCTGTTCCAGAAGAAAGCGATAGAGCCGCGCCGCGCGGTTGCGGGCGGACTGTCCTTTCAGATCCTCGCGCAGCGAAACCAGCGGGGTCAGGACCGTCCGGCGCAGGTCGTTGAGCGTCCGGAGCTTTTCTTTCCGCCTGTCGTTCATCTGCACGCCGAAGCCGTCGGGATTGTTCGTCCAGTCCTCGGCCCAGTCTTTGGCAGAAAGGTCCCACATCAGGGCATAGTTTTCCAGCTCGGCGATCTCGTCCCACGAAACGCCGCACAGCCCCGTTTTGAGGTAGCGCATCAGGTTTTCGGTGGTGAAGCCGCCGGCGCAGAGCTCCAGCAGCGCGCGCACGAAAATGACGATCGGCTCGTTGCGGATCGGGGCGCGCCTGTCTTCAAACACGGGCACGCCGCATTTTTTGAGGCTCAGCCTCATCTGCTTTGCATAGGGCTCCTCGTCGCGGTAGACCACGGCGATGTCGCGGCAGCGGTAGCGGCCCGCGCGCAACAGGCGGCGGATTTCCATGGCCGCGTTGTCGCATTCCTCGCGTACCGAGGGCGCCAGGCAGAACGTCACGGCCCCGCTGTCGCCCGTGAACGGCTGCAGCCGGGGCGCATAAAGCTGACGCTCCAGATGCCGCAGCGCGTCGGCGGCGTAGATCGGGTAGCCGCAGGTCTCGGCCCGCAGCGTGACCACGCCGCCGAACGGCACGCCCGCCCGCTCGGCAAGCCGTCTGAGGCGCCGGGCGGTATCGGCCGTGAGCGCAAAGGGAGACACCGGGCTGCGGTTGTCGATGCTGTCGCAGCAAAGGGTCACATAAACGTCGGCCGCCTGCAGCAGCATCTGTTCGATCAGGGCGTATTCCTGCGCGGAAAAGCACGAGAAGTCGTCGATGACGACCAGCTTGTTCCGGAAAAAGTCGCTGCCGCGCAGCTTTTCACAGACGAGGTCCAGCACGTCGTCGCTTTGGCAGAAGCGTTCGGCGGTCAGCGCGTCATACGCCTCCATAATCAGCGCCGTTTCGGCCGCCTTTTCTTTGAGATAGCCGCTCTCGAGCGTTTCGGCGGCAGCGGCGAGCGCGGCGGGCGCAATTTTGTTTTGCTTGAAGCGGCGCGTCTCCTCCAGCATTTTCTGCACAAAGCCGGCAGACGCGCGGTGGCGCGCAAAGAAGCGCAGCCGATCCTGCACGGACGCGATGGCCAGCGCCATCATGGCTGCGTCGGCGCCGGCGCGCAGCACGGGCTTTTTGGGCCCGCCGAAGCGCTGGAACACCACGTCGGCAAGCCGCGAGAACGACAGCACGTCCACCTCGCACGCGTCGCGCGGCCCCAGCGTATGGAGGATGCCGCGGTCGCTTTCAAACGAGAACTGGCGCGGCACGAGCAGCACGCCCTGCTTTTGCCGCTCCTTGACCCATTGAGAGAGCAGCCGGTGGGCATAGTGGGTCTTGCCGGTTCCCTCGCGGCCGAGCACCAGATAGAGCATGACGTCACCCCGTTTCGTTTGTTTTTTCCATTATACCCCGCCGCGCCCCGATTTGCAATCAAAACTTCCCGCGCCGCGTCCGTTTTTTTGCCCTTTGTGTTTTTCCGAAAGGAAATCTTGAAAAGAAAGGTTGTTTGTGCTATAATAAATTGATTATGCGATCCGAAGGGAGATTGACCTATGGCAGTCCCGAAAGAGAATATCCGCAACTTTTCGATCATCGCCCACATCGACCACGGCAAGTCCACACTGGCCGACCGCCTTTTGGAGCTGACCGATTCCGTGGCGAAGCGCGACATGACCGCCCAGCTGCTCGACGACATGGAACTCGAGCGCGAGCGCGGCATCACGATCAAGGCGCACGCCGTCAAGCTCGATTACAAGGCGAAGGACGGCAAGACCTATGAGCTGAACCTGATCGACACCCCGGGGCACGTGGACTTCAACTATGAGGTCTCGCGGTCTCTTGCCGCCTGCGAGGGCGCGGTGCTGATCGTGGACGCCTCGCAGGGCATTGAGGCCCAGACGCTGGCCAACACCTATCTGGCGCTCGACCACAATCTGGAGCTGGTGCCGGTCATCAACAAGATCGACCTGCCCGCCGCGGAGCCCGACCGCGTGGCCGCCGAGGTGGAGGACGTGATCGGCCTCGACTGCTCCAACGCGCCGCGCGTGAGCGCCAAAACCGGCGAAAACGTGGAACAGGTGCTCGAACGGATCGTCGAAGACATTCCCGCGCCGGAGGCGAACGACGATCTGCCCCTGCGCGCGCTGATTTTCGATTCCGTCTATGACAACTACAAGGGCGTCATCGTCTACGTCCGCGTGATGGAGGGCACGCTCAAGGCCGGCGAAACCATGCGCATGATGGCCACCGGCGCGGAGTTCAACGTGGTCGAGGTCGGCTATATGCGCGCCCCCAGCATGGAGCCCTGCGCAGAGCTGACCGCCGGCGAGGTCGGCTATATCACCGCTTCGATCAAGACCGTGCGCGACGCCAAGGTGGGCGACACCGTGACGAAGGTGCAGCGCCCGGCGAGCGAACCGCTGCCCGGCTACCGCAAGGTGAACCCGATGGTGTTCTGCGGCGTCTATCCCGCCGACGGCGCCGACTATGAGGCGCTGCGCGACGCGCTGGAAAAGCTGCAGCTCAACGACGCCTCGCTTTCCTATGAGCCCGAAACCTCCGGCGCGCTCGGCTTCGGCTTCCGCTGCGGCTTTCTGGGCCTTTTGCACCTTGAGATCATTCAGGAGCGGCTGGAACGCGAATATCTGCTCGACCTTGTGACCACGGTGCCGAGCGTCATCTATAAGATCCACCTGCGCGACGGCTCCGTGGTGGAGGTCGACAACCCGACGCACTACCCCGACCCGGGCGACATCGACTTTGCCGAAGAGCCGATCACCAACGCGCACATCTACGCCCCCGCCGATTACGTGGGCGCGATCATGGACCTTTGCCAGGACCGCCGCGGCGTGTTCAAGGACATGACCTATATCACCAAGGAGCGCGTGGACATCCACTACGAGCTGCCGCTCAACGAGATCATCTATGACTTCTTCGACGTGCTCAAAAGCCGCACCCGCGGCTACGCGTCGTTCGACTATGAGATTGCCGGCTATCAGCGCAGCAACCTGCAAAAGCTCGACGTGCTGCTCAACGGCGACATGGTGGACGCGCTGTCGTTCATCATCCACAACGACAAGGCCATGGCCCGCGCGCGCCGGATCGCCGAACGGCTCAAGGAGACGATTCCCCGCCAGATGTTCGAAATCCCGATCCAGATCGCCATCGGCTCCAAGGTCATTGCCCGCGAGACCGTGCGCGCCATGCGCAAGGACGTGCTCGCCAAGTGCTACGGCGGCGACATCACGCGCAAAAAGAAGCTTTTGGAGAAGCAGAAGGAAGGCAAAAAGCGCATGCGCCAGTTCGGCACGGTGGAGGTGCCGCAGGAGGCGTTCATGGCTGTGCTCAAGCTGGAAGACAACACATGAGCGCCGGGCTCTATTTCCACATCCCCTTTTGCGCGCGCAAGTGCGATTACTGCGACTTCTATTCCTTTACGCCGACGGACGGCCGGATGGACGCTTACCGCGACGCGCTGATCCGCAGCATCGACCGCTTCGCCCCGGCTGTGACCGCGCCGTTCGACACGGTCTATTTCGGCGGCGGCACGCCCTCGTTCTTCGGCGGCGCCCGCATCCGGGCGGTGCTCGACGCCGCAAGAGCCGCGCTCCCGCTTGCGCCCGGGGCGGAGATCACCGTGGAATGCAACCCCTCTTCCACCACCGAAGCGCTGGCGGCGTCGCTTGCCGCGGCGGGGGTCAACCGGGTCTCGCTGGGGCTGCAGTCGGCGGTGGCGGCGGAACGCGCCGCGCTGGGCCGTACTTCGACGCCGCAGCAGGCGGAAACGGCGCTGCAGCGGCTGCGCCGCAACGGAATCACGAACCTTTCGCTCGATCTGATGCTCGGCCTGCCCGGGCAGACGGCTGCGACGCTTCGGGAAAGTCTGCGCTTCGTGTCGGAAAGCGGCGTGCCCCACGTCAGCGCCTATCTGCTGAAGGTGGAGGAGAACACCCCGCTGTTTGCAAAAAAAGAGACGCTCGCCTTCCCCGATGAGGACAGCGTCTGCGACTTTTATCTGCAGACTGCCGAAGCGCTGGAGCAAGGCGGCCTGCGCCAATATGAGATTTCCAACTTTGCCCGCCCGGGCTTTGAAAGCCGCCACAACCTGCACTACTGGCGCGACGAAGCCTATCTCGGCCTCGGACCCGCGGCGCATTCGTTCTTCGGCGGAAAGCGATTCTTTTTCCCGCGCGACTTTGATGCGTTCCTGCGCGGCGACCCGCCCGTACAAGACGGCGACGGCGGCGACCCGGAGGAATTCTGCATGCTGCGGCTGCGGCTGGCGGAAGGGCTGTCGGACGGCGCGTTCCGCGAAAGATTCGGCAAACATTTGCCGGAAGGGATGTTCCGCAAGGCAAAAGCGTTGGAAACGCACGGGCTGCTGTGCGTCACACAGGACACGATCGCGCTGACAAAGCAGGGCTTTCTGGTGTCGAACGCGATCATCGGAGAACTGGTTGCGGTTCTCTGACCGTTTTGCGTTCGGCAGAGCACCCTCGCGCCGCCGTTGCCGCAGCGGCAGCGGCGTTGTCGGCGGCTTGCTGCGCCTTGCAGCAACGCATTGCTGCCGACTGTTGACTGTGGACGGCTGACTGATAACTGATACAATTCGGAGGCGAAACCTATCTCATGAAACCATACGGACTTGTGCTTGCCGGCGGGGGCGCCAAGGGCGCCTATCAGCTCGGCGCGTGGAAGGCCATGCGCGAAATCGGCGTTACGTTCAACGCCGTGGCGGGCGTTTCCATCGGCGCGATCAACGGCGCGCTGGTGGTGCAGGACGACTATCTCAGCGCCGAGCGGCTTTGGAAAAGCATCTCGCTCGACAAGGGCATCAACATCGACGCGCCGCTGCCCGACCCCGACAACCTGTTCAGCAGCAGGAACTGGGGCGTCCTGCTGCGCGAATTCCTCAAAAACCGCGGCTTTGACGCGTCGCCCGTGAAGGACCTGCTCACGCCCTATATCGACGAGGCGGCCGTGCGCCGCAAGGGAATCCCGCTGGGCATCGTAACGGTGCAGCTTTCGCAGCCGGGCAACCCCGCCGGTCTGGAGCTGTTCCTCAACGACATTCCCGAAGGGCAGCTGCTCGACTATCTTCTGGCCTCGGCGTCCATTCCGCTGGCCAACAACATCGGCCCGCAGGGCGAACGGTTCCTGGACGGCGGCATCTATGACAACACCCCGGTCGCCATGCTGCGCCGCAGCGGCTTCAACCGGATCGTGGTGGTCGACATCGCCTCGATCAAGGGCGTCAACTACAACCTCGACTTCCAGAACTGCGAGGTCGTCTATATCCGCCCCTATGACATTGAGGCGCTGGGCGCGTCGTTCGACTTCAGCCACGAGATGTTTGCGCGGCGGCGCGAATTCGGCTATCTGGACGCGAAAAAGGCGTTCTCCTATCTGCTGGGCAAGATCTACTACTTCCGGCCGGAGGCGTTCCGCGCCCTTGTGGCGAAATACGGCTTCCGCACCGTGGAACAGCTGGAGGAGCTGGCGGCGGAGCTCAGGCTGGAGCGGCTGCGGGTCTATGACGACGGGCAGGCGTTTTTGCGCGATCTGAAAGCGCTGTTTGACGAAAAGAAGGCGCAGCAGCTGCAGAACGAACAGATCGGCGAAAAGGAAGCGGGCGGCGCCTATGAAAAGGAATGGCGCAACACGCTTCTGCGCCGCTTTGTGCAGCGCCGCAGCGACAACGATTACCGCGACGCCATTGCCGTGCTGGATGATCTGACAGAATAAACGGAGGGATTCTTTATGAAAAAAACAATCGCGTTCATCATGAGCCTGCTGCTTCTCCTGGCGGCGGCAGCCCCGGCGGCCGCTGCGGCGGACGGCGCGCCCTATCCGGACAGCGCGTTCTTCTCCTACAAGGACTACACGCTGCACTACCGGGTACAGGAGGCGAAGAACCCCAGGGGGCAGATCATGTTCCTGCACGGCTTTGCCGAAACGACCCACAGCTGGGAAAACCTGACGGCGATTCTGACCGAAAACGGCTACCGCTGCGTGCTGGTGGATCTGCCGGACTTCGGCTATTCCTCCCGCGAAACGAAAGAGACCGACCGCCTGCCGCGCGAAGAGATCGTCCACGCGCTGATGACGGCGCTTTCCGACGAGCCGTGGTATCTTGCGGGACACTCCATGGGCGGCTACGTGGCGCTGGCGCTGGCGCAGACCTGGCCGGAAAGCGTGAAGAACCTGCTGCTTTACAGCACCGCGGGCAACAACGGCATCTTCCATCTGATCGATCCGCTGACGCACAGCCACACCGTGGCGTCGGGTCTGGGCCCGATCATCGAATTCCTGGGGCAAAGCCGCCCCTTCGTGCAGGCGCTGCTTCTTGTTGCAACGGCGGAGCAGGGCTTCGATTACGGCAGCGAAACGGAAAAGGTCCGCACGACGTTCACCCAAAAGGGCACCGGCGCGGGCATCGTGTATTACCTGTCGTGTCAGACGGATACGGACTATGCCAAGGTGGAACAGATGCCGCCGCTGCTGTTTATGAACGGCGACCGCGACTTCGTCTGTCCCCCGCTCGAGCGCATCCCGCTGCGGCAGCATATGCCGAAGGGCAGCGTGGACTATACCGTTAAAGGCGGCGGCCACATGTTCATTGAAACGCGCGCCGAGGAAACCGCGCAGGTGACGCTTGCGTTTCTTGCCGCGAATCCCTGAGCGGGCCGTTAAAACACATGAAAAAACAGAGTGCAGCGGAAAACTGCGCTCTGTTTTCTTGTTGATACGATTGTTTTTCTTTGTCGCTCTTCGCGAAATACGACAGCCCGTTCAGATCAGGCCCTGGGCAAGCATCGCGTCCGCCACCTTCTGGAAGCCGGCAATGTTCGCGCCCGCCACAAGGTCGTAGCCCAGGCCGTTCTCTTCGGCGGCCTTGGCGGAATTGTCGTGGATGTTCTTCATGATCTGGTGCAGCTTCGCGTCCACTTCCTCGGCCGTCCAGCTGTAGCGCATGGAGTTCTGGCTCATTTCGAGCGCGGAGGTGGCCACGCCGCCGGCGTTGACCGCCTTGGAGGGCGCAACGGCCTTGCAGTGCGCCTTGAGCAGCTCCAGCGCCTCGTTGGTGGTCGGCATGTTGGAGACCTCCACATAATACGGCACGCCGTTGGCGATGATCTTTTCGGCCTGTGCCACGTCCACTTCGTTCTGGGTGGCGCAGGGCAGCATCACGTCGGCCTTGACGCCCCAGGGCTTTTCGCCCGGGTGGAACTCGGCGCCGAACCTGTCGGCGTAATCCTGCACCTTGTCGCGGCCCGAAGCGCGCATTTCAAGCATGAAGTCGATCTTTTCGTCGGTGCTGATGCCGTCCTTGTCATAGACGTAGCCGTCGGGGCCGGAGATGGTGAGCACCTTGCCGCCGAGCGCGGTGATCTTTTTCACGGCGCCCCAGGCGACGTTGCCGAAGCCGGAGACCACGAAGGTCTTGCCCTTGATGTCTTCGCCGAAGTGCTTGAGCATTTCCACGGTGTAATAGATGGCGCCGAAGCCCGTGGCTTCCGGCCGGATCAGGGAGCCGCCGTAGGGCAGGCCCTTGCCGGTGAGCACGCCGTTTTCAAACGCGCCCTTGATGCGTCTGTACTGGCCGTAGAGATAGCCGATTTCGCGGCCGCCCACGCCGATATCGCCGGCGGGCACGTCCACGTCGGGGCCGATGTGACGGTAAAGCTCCGTCATGAACGCCTGGCAGAAGCGCATGATTTCCGCGTCGCTCTTGCCGCGCGGATCAAAGTCGGAGCCGCCCTTTGCGCCGCCGATGGGCAGGCCGGTCAGGCTGTTCTTGAAGACCTGCTCAAAGCCGAGGAATTTCATGATGCCGAGATAGACCGACGGGTGGAAGCGCAGACCGCCCTTGTAGGGGCCGATGGCGCCGTTGAACTGGACGCGGTAGCCCTTGTTGACCTGCACGTCGCCGTTGTCGTCCACCCAGGTGACGCGGAACGAGATGGCGCGTTCCGGCTCGCAAAGGCGCTCCAGCAGCGCAGCCTTGCGGAACTTTTCTTCGTTGCGGTCCACAACGACGCGCAGCGATTCGAGCACTTCCCTGACGGTCTGGTGGAATTCCGGTTCGCCGGGGTTGTTTTTGATAACCTTTGCAATGACTTCGTCAACGTATGACATGGTGATGCCTCCTGTGAAATAAACTGCTGCAAAGCGGCCGCCTTGCAAATGTCTGACTGTTTGATTATAGTCGCTTTGCCTTCAGTTGTCAACGATTTGACGCGCTGAAATCAGAGGATTCAAAGCGGCTGTTTTCTGCGCAATCGTACGAAAAAGCCGGCAGAAAGAACGACAGACCGAAGGGTATGCCTCTTCGGTCTGTTTTCTTTTTTTTGTGACGGACGGTCTGTCCGCCGCCGGATGGTCGTTTTGCCTGCCGATCAGGCCTCTTTATCCTCCATCCGGATGATCTGATCCGGCGCGTCCGCCCGCGGGTCGCCGCGCAGGTCCTTGGGCAGCCTGACGCCGGAGATTCCGCCGACCAGCAGGAACAGCAGCACGAGGACGTGGAAGATCACGTCGATCCAGACCGTTTCGGTCATGCCGTCGGGAATGCCCTGCAGACGGCCGACCAGAAGGCAGACGGTGTCGACCAGCTGGAACGCAAACAGCACCCAGATAAACGGCGGATGCTTGCCAGCGATCAAGAGCAGTGCCACGCATACCGCAGCATAGACCGCAAAGAAGACCCCGAACCATATCGCGGGCAGTGTGCCGCGCCACGAGGCGAGGAAGGCGTCGGAAAACGCGCCCTCATATTCCGCCGTGAACGCCGCGCGTTTGAGCATCAGCTCCGGCAAATAATTGCAGAAATAGAAGAAGAAATTCTTGCCGAAAAAGGCCTTGACGACAAAGACCAGCGTCATGATCAGTGTCAGACCGTAGGCGCCGACGGCGGACTTGATGTTGGTCTGGTGCTTTTTGACCTGTTTCTCACTGAGCTTCTGCATAGGTCACCTCTTGCATCGTGACGGATTCCTTTTCATACTGGGAGATGTATTTCGCCTGATAGTAGTTTTCGGGGTGGTAATCGAACGAGCCGTCGGGCAGCAGGTCGATCACGGTGCAGCCGCGCTGGGCGCCCTTTTTATAGATGCCCGGATAGGCCAGGTAGTCCACGCTCATGCCGTAGGTCAGGCGGATCCCGTCGCAGTCCACCGAGAAGTTGTTCAGATGGTCGTGGCCGAAGAAGACGCCCTTGGTGGAGCCGAGCTCCTGCATGGTCTCAAACAGATCGTCCTCGTGCATGCCGCAGTAGACGACCTTGCCCGTTTCGCCCGCAACACCGTAGATCAGCTTCACGTTGTCGGTGTCCTGATAGCCGTTTTCGGCAAACGCATCCCACGCGTTTTTCATTTCCACCAGCGGGATATGGAAGAACGCCAGCGAGGGGATGCTGCTCTTGCCGCTCATGCCGAGCGCCTGCAGACGCGCGTCGTTCTGCGCGTTCAGCGCGGCAAGGCTGTCGCGGTACCACGCCACCTGGTTTTCGTGGATGTTGTCATACTTCCAGAGGACGCCGAACCAGTCGTTATCGGTGTAGGAATGGCTGTCGAACAGGAACAGGCTCTGGGTGATGATGCCGTCGCTGTTCTTCACGTTGATGATCTGGTTGCCGAAGCCGTCCACGTCGGCGGGGCCGGCCTTGAACAGGCAGTGCGGGAAATCGCCCTCTTCATAGAAGCGGGAAATCTTTTCACGCGAGAAATAGCTGTAGGCTTCGGTGTCGTGGTTGCCGAAGGCCAGCGTCCAGTAGACGCCGAGGTCTTCCATCAGCGCCGCAAAGATCCGCGCGCCGGTCTTGTTGTTGAACGTGCCGGCCTGGAAGGGCACCGGGTAGGCCACGTCGCCCGTGACGATCACGAGGTCGGGCTTTTCGGCGGTCACCATGGCGGCCACGGCGTTGAGCGCCATGCTGTCTTTCTTCAGGCTCATCCAGCCGCCGCCGATGTGCACGTCGGTCAGCTGCAGCACCTTGAACGGTTCGTCGGTGACGAAGGACCAGTTGCCCGCTTCGTCCTCTTCGGGCACCAGCTGGGCGTCATACTGCAGCGGCGCAAACTGCTTTGCCTTGTGATAGTTCGCCTGGCTGCCGATGATCGTCACGATGGTGGTGACGAGCACGAACGCCAGAATGACGCAGAGAATCGCGCCGAGGATGCGCAAAAAGATGCGGCCTCTTTTCTTTTTCGGTCGAGTGTTGTCTTTTTCCTTACGCATGGCTTTCTCCGGCAGGCTCGCTGCCGCTCCTTCCTGTGTTTTTTGTTGTCGGAACCGGCAGGACGAAGCGCACGCGCACGCCCGTCTGTTCCGCGGTTTCGGCCGCAAGGCGCGCGAGCGCTTCGGCCGGCGGGGGGTCTGTGTCCGCGGCCGGCTCTGTGAACACAAAGGCCGTCACGGCGTTGTCTTTACCAATATAATACTGTATTCTTTCGCAATTTGCAAGCACTTTGTCGGAAGAAATGCAACTTGCCACGCGGTCGCGCAGGTCACGCGGCACCACGTTCAGAAGCGACAGCAGATGGGTGCGGATCAGCTTTGCCGCGCCGATGAACAGAAAGACGCTGATGGCAAGGCCGAAAACCGCGTCCACCGCGAACGAAAGCCAGCGCGTCAGGGTGAACGACAGCAGCGTGGCCGTGGTGATGAAGCAGTCCATCAGGCTGTCCGCCTGCATCACGCGCAGCACGTCGGACCGGGTCTTCCCTGCATAGGCGCGGTAGAAAAAGAACATGCCGAGCTTTGCGAGCACCGTGAACAGCACGATGAAAAAGTGCTTCATCGAGAACCAGACCGGCGTGGGGTACAGCAGCCGTTCCAGCGAGGACCAGGCAAAGGAAACGCCCACCAGCGCCACCACGAGCGCCAGAAGGAACGAAAGCAGCTGCTCCCCTTTTTCGGCAATCTCGCGCTGCAGCCGTTCACCCAGGCGCAGCACCAGCAAAAGGAAGCCCAGCGACAGCAGACACGACAGCGCGTCCGCAAGATTGTTCACGGCGTCGGACCAGATGCAGATGCTGTTGGCCGCAAGACCCACATAAAGCTTGACGCCGAACAGCAGCAGGTTGAGCCCCATGCCCGCGGCGATGATTTTCAGTTGTGTTTTCTGCATGACGCTTTCATCACCGCCCTTCGTCGCACGCCGCGTCTTCCCAGCGGCCGTTGTGCAGCTGCCCCTTCCACTGCAGCGCCGGGTAGTCCCATTGCCGCAGCGCCTCAAAAACGCCCACCGCCACCGCGTTGGACAGGTTCAGCGACCGCGCCTCGCCGCGCATCGGCAGCCGCACGCAGCGCTCGGGGTGCTGCAGCAAAAGCGATTCCGGCAGCCCGGCGTCCTCGCGGCCGAAAACCAGATAGCAGTCCGCGGGATAGCGCACGTCGCTGTGGCGCGTTCTGGCCTTGGTGCTGAAAAAGAAGCACTGCGCCCCGGGGTTGCGCGCGCAGAACTCCTCCCAGGAAGCATAATAGGTGATGTCCAGCAGATACCAGTAGTCCAGCCCGGCGCGCTTGAGCTTTTTGTCGTCGACCCGAAAGCCCATCGGCTCCACAAGGTGCAGCCTTGCACCCGTGGCGGCGCAGGTGCGGGCAACGTTGCCGGTGTTCTGGGGAATCTGCGGTTCCACCAGAACGATATTCAGCGTGGGCACAGTCGATCATCTCCTTAACAGAGTTTTATTATATAACAGAAACGGCGCTGTTTGCAAGCGTCTTCCATGTTTTTCCGGCGTTTTTTCGCGCGGGGCTGCGCATGCTATGGATACAATCATAAAAAAGGAGTGCATCCCCATGAGAGCAAAAACCGTAATGGGCGCCGTCGGCGCGGCCATGGCCGCAGGCTCCTGCGCCCTGCTGGTCGGCGCGGCAGCCGCCAATCCGTCCATGAAAAAGATGTATAAGAAAAAGGCGTCCAAGGCGATCCGGCAGGTCGGCGACATGCTGGACGACGTGCAGGACCTGTTCAAGTAAGCCCATGAAGCAGCGTCTGACCGCAGGCGTGCTTTGCCTTTGCCTGCTGCTGTCGCTTTCCGGCTGCGTGGACGACCGCCAGGGCGTGCCGAACCCCGGCGGACAAAGCACCTCGTCCGAACCGGCCGGCAGCACGGAGCCGGGCAGCGTGCAGGCCGAGCAGTCCACCGCCATTGCGGCGCCGCCGTCCGTCCCGCTGGGGGTCATCACGCACGGCGCGCCCGACGAAAGCACAAAGAGCGGCTTCGCGCCGCTGCCGGCAACGCACTACGACGCGCCGGACCCGGAAAACAGCCGCGGGCTTTCCACGGCGAAGAAGGAGCATTCCCACGGCCCCGCAAGCGCAGGCAAGGCCCACCACACCGTGGTTTCGTTTCAGGATACGTTCGACCGCTACGGCGCGCTGACGCTGGACCGCACCTCCGGCCGGAAGGTGCTGTATCTGACGTTCGACTGCGGGTGGGAATATGAAAACCTCACCGCAAAGATTCTTGACATTCTGCGGGAAAAGCAGGTGCCGGCCGCGTTTTTCTGCACCGGCGACCATATCCGCAGGCAGCCCGACCTGATTGCCCGCATGCTCCGCGAGGGGCATATCGTGGGCAACCATTCCGACACGCACCCGTCTTTCCCGACGCTCAGCCGCGCGCAGATGGCCGGGGAGATCGAAGGCGTGGAAAATGAGCTGCGCACCGGGTTCGGCTACTGCGCGAAGTATTTCCGCTTTCCGGCCGGAGAATACAGCGACAACGCGCTCGATCTGGTGCAGTCGCTCGGCTATTGCAGCGTGTTCTGGTCGGTCGCGTGGCAGGACTGGGACGTGACGAAAACGCAGGGCGCCGCCAAGGCAAAGCAGACCATTCTCGACCGTCTGCACCCCGGCGCGGTGATTCTGCTGCACGCCGTTTCCAAAGACAACGCCGCCGCGCTGGGCGACGTGATCGACGAAGCGCGCGCGCAGGGCTACGTCTTCTCTCCCCTTTCGGCCTATTCGCCGCCGGTGTTTGCAAACGATTCATAAATCCGCAAAGCAAACGGAACAATCTGCTGCGGCAAGCGATGTTTTTTTGTCGATTCTTTCCTATTGTTCGATTTTGGAAATATAATAAAAAAAACCTATTATATAATGAATCGAACAATAAGAAGGAGGCTTTCTTATGAAAAAAATCATTGCTGTTCTGCTTGCCGTGCTTTGCGTGGCTTCCGTGCTCAGCCTCGGCCTGAGCGCCGCAGCCGCTGACAACGACACGAAGATTTATGCCATTATCTATGCCAAGGGCGGCGTTCCCGTCATGTATGAGCCCTCGCCGACCTTCAATTTTGACAAACCGGGCTGGGCCACCGTTTCAGCCGACACGCCGATCGCCGCGGACTATGATTTCGTCTGCTGGATCGACAAAGACGGCAACAGGTACTACCCGGGCGACAAGATCTATGTGGATCACGAAGTCAAGCTGACCCCGCTGATGGCGCGCAAGACCGACAACGACGACCACACCATCCGCACAATCAAGGCGGCTTTCCAGGCGCTGATCCGCGTACTCGGCAAGGCCTTCGGCTTCTTCAAGACGCTGGAAGACTTCAACGCTGCGTAACCCGAAAACGTAAAAAAGACCGGACGTTCATCCGGTCTTTTCTTTTTGCTCTTTCGTCCGGTGTGCCGGAAAAGCGCAGGGCGTCAGCAGCCGCAGTTGCCGTTGCAGCCGCAGCCGCCGTTATTGCCGCAGCCGCAGCCGAAGATACCTTCGTTGTTGAAGAGCACGAGCAGCAGGATGATGATCAGCCAGGTGCAGCAGTTCGTACCAAACAGAGAATTGTTGCAGGACATGGGTCGGACCCCCTTCGTTTCGGTTTCGGCACGCACGGGCAGCCGCCGGTCCTCGCACGGACTGCATCGGCGGCCGCCAAGCGCACGTTCCATTATCAGTATACGTCTCAGGCCGGGGCGTGTGACAGGGCCGGGATCGGATTCCCGCAAAGGTCAAAAAACACAGCCGCCGTCCTCCGAGTTTTCGACATCCTGAAAAACGAAGTAATCATGTGAAATAAAAAGAAATTTTGAGATTTCGTGAGCTAAATGGAATGGAAAAGCGGAATTTGACCTTTTTTGACCTTTGATCTTTCCGTAAAACCGGCTATAATCATAAGCACAAAGGTCAAAGATAGTCAAAGTCAAAAACGTCGAAAAGAAATGAGATGAGAACCCCGTGAACCTCAGCAACATTATTGCCCACATGATCTCCGAAATGATGGAGAACAACGATGAGGTCGAGATTCAGCGCAACACGCTGGCCCAGACGATCGGCTGCGTGCCGAGCCAGATCAACTACGTCCTGGCCTCCCGCTTCACCCCCGAACGCGGCTATCTGGTGGAAAGCCGGCGCGGCGGCGGCGGGTATATCAAAATCTCGCGGATCCACTGCGACCGCGGCACGGCCATGATGCACGCGATCAACGCCATCGGCGACGCCGTGGACGAGCGGACCTGCCGGTCCCATCTGGTCAATCTTGTCTATCTGGACCTGCTTTCCCAACGGGACGCGTCGCTGATTCTTGCGGCCGTCGGCGACGGTGTGCTCCGGCTGGTGGAGCCGCAGCGCCGCGACGCCGTCCGGGCAGCCATCGTGAAACAGATGCTGCTCACCTTACAAGCGTAACAAAGGAGGAATACATGATGTTATGCCAGAATTGTTCCAAAGCACAGGCCACCACCCATATCAAGCGCATTATCAACGGAGAGACCACGGAGCAGCACCTTTGCGCCGCCTGCGCCAGACGGCTGGGCCTCGACGGCTTCTTCGACGACTTTTCGCTGAGCATTCCGAACATCTTTGCCGGCTTCTTCGGCGACGCCGCTCCCCTGCTGACCGGCCGCCAGAGCGAACGCTGCGCCTCGTGCGGCAGCTCGTTTGAAGAGATCGTGCGCACCGGCATGGTCGGCTGCGCCGATTGCTACAAGACGTTCTATGACCGGCTGCTGCCCTCGATCCAGCGGATTCACGGGCGGGCCCGGCACGCCGGCAAGCGGCCCCTGCAGACGGTTCCGGCCGCACAGGCAGAAGACGTCCCGCCGCAGGAACCGACCAAAGAAGAGAAAATCGCCGCGCTGGAGCAGCAGATGCAGCAGGCGGTGGAAAGCCAGAATTTTGAACAGGCCGCCGTCTTGCGCGACAATATCAAAGCGCTCAGGGAGGAACAATAACATGAAAGACTATAAAGCCGACCCCATCGTGCTCAGCACGCGCATCCGGCTGGCACGCAACCTGAAAGACTATCCCTTCCCCGCCCGGCTTTCTCCCGCCGAAAAAGCGCAGGTCAACGACGAAGTGGCCGCCGTGCTGCTGGAAGACGGGAGCCTGCGCCGGATCGACATGGAATCGCTGTCGGACAGCGAAGCGGTTTCGCTGGCGGAAAAGCACCTGATCAGCCCGGAATTCGCCTCCGACGCCGAGGGCCGCACGCTGCTGCTTTCACAGGACGAGACCGTCTCCATCATGCTTTGCGAAGAGGACCACATCCGCATCCAGGTGATCGAGCCCGGTCTGTCGCTGGACGAGGCCTACGGCAAAGCGGACGCGCTGGACGACCGGCTGGCCCGCCGTCTGCCCGTGGCCTTTGACGAAAAGCTGGGCTATCTGACCCAGTGTCCGACCAACCTCGGCACGGCGCTGCGCGCGTCGGTCATGCTGCACCTGCCCGCGCTGTCGCGCGCGGGTCTGATGGGACGTCTGTCGTCCACCATCGCCAAGCTGGGGCTCACCCTGCGCGGCACCTACGGCGAAGGCACCAAGCCCATCGGCGAGCTGTTCCAGCTGAGCAACCAGGTCACGCTGGGCATCTCGGAGCAGGTGGCGATTCAGAATCTGGCCGCCATCGCCCGCCAGATCATGGCGCAGGAAACCGAGGCCCGCGAAGCGCTGCGGCAGGACAACGTGTTCATTGACAAAATCTACCGCGCCCGGGGCATCCTCGGCAGCGCGTATATGCTCTCGTGCAGCGAATGCACCGACCTGCTCTCGCTGGTGCGGCTCGGCGCGGCGCTCGGCCTGTTGGACGTGCCGCTGGAAAAGCTGGACCGCCTTCTGACGGAGATTCAGCCCGCCACGATCAACGTGGCGGCGGGTCAGCCCTGCGCCCCGGCGCAGCGCGACGTGATCCGCGCCCAAAAGGTGAAGGACGCGCTGCAGGAGCGCTGACCGAAAAGAACCCACAGACCACCCGCGGACCGCTGAGCAATCAGCGGTCTTTCAAGAAAGGAGTTGTTCCTGTATGTATAAATTCACAGGATTCACCGAAAAAGCAAACCGCGCCCTCAACTCGGCCATTGAAGTGGCCGAGAATCTGGGCCACACCTATATCGGCTCGGAGCATCTGCTCGCGGGCCTCGTGCGCGAAGACAACGGCGCGGCAACGAAGCTGCTGGCGCAGAAGGGCGTAACGAGCGCCAACGTGGACACGCTGATCCGCCAGACCGTCGGCGTCGGCATCCCCACCGTGCTGACCCCAGACGATTTCACCCCGCGCAGCAAGCACATTGCCGAAAAGGCCGTGTCGCTGGCGCGTGCCGCCGGCGCCGGCTATGTGGGCACCGAGCACCTGCTGCTTTCCATGCTGCAGGAAAGCGACTGCTGCGGGTGCTATATTCTGCAGCAGCTGGGCGTGTCCCTGCCGATGCTCATAGACGACCTCGGCAAAGCGGGCGCAGACGCACAGAGCGCGGGCCGGCCCGCCGGCGCCGGACGCCCCGGCAGAAAGCACGAGAACACGCCCACGCTCGACCAGTACGGTCAGGACCTGACCCAGAAGGCGCTGAACAACGAGATCGATCCCGTCATCGGCCGCGAGCAGGAAATCGAGCGCGTGATCCAGATCCTTTCGCGCCGCACCAAGAACAACCCCTGCCTGATCGGCGAACCCGGCGTGGGCAAAACCGCGATCGCGGAGGGCCTTGCGCTGAAGATTGCCAGGGGCGAGGTGCCAGAGCTGCTCAAAGACAAGCGCATCGTGGCGCTGGACCTGACCGGCATGGTGGCCGGCACGAAGTACCGCGGCGACTTTGAAGAGCGGATCAAGGGCTGCATTGAAGAAGTGACCAAGGCCAAGGACGTGATCCTTTTCATCGACGAGGTGCACAACCTGATCGGCACCGGCTCCGCCGAGGGCGCCGTGGACGCGGCGAACATTCTCAAGCCGTCGCTGGCCCGCGCCGAGCTGCAGGTGATCGGCGCCACCACGCTGGAGGAATACCGCAAGCACATTGAAAAGGACGCCGCGCTCGAGCGCCGGTTCCAGCCCGTCAAGGTCGGCGAACCGAGTGAAGAGGAGGCCGTCGAGATTCTGCGCGGCCTCAAGGACAAGTATGAGGCCCACCACAAGGTGCGCATCACCGACGAGGCGATCCTCGCCGCCGTCAAGATGAGCGCGCGGTATATCACGGACCGCTTCCTGCCCGACAAGGCGATCGACCTCATCGACGAGGCAGCGTCGCGCGTGCGTCTGCGCGCCTACACCGTGCCGCCCGAGATCAAGCATCTGGAAGACCGGATCAAGAAGGTCAACGAAGAAAAGGCCGCCGCAGTCAGCGCGCAGGACTTTGAAGAAGCCGCCGCGCTGCGCGACAAAGAGAAGGAGCTGACGAGCGCCCTGACGGCGCAGAAGACCAACTGGAAGGAGGAGGCGTCGCATTCCGGCGGCGAAGTGACCGCCAACGAGGTGGCGCAGATCGTCTCCGGCTGGACGGGCATTCCGACCACGGAGCTGACGCGCGAAGAGAGCAAGCGCCTTCTGGAGCTGGAAGAAGAGCTGCACCGCCGCATTGTGGGGCAGGACAAGGCCGTCTCCGCCGTTGCCAGAGCGATCCGCCGCGGCAGAAGCGGACTCAAGGACCCGAAGCGTCCGCTGGGCTCGTTCATCTTCCTGGGCCCCACGGGCGTGGGCAAGACCGAGCTTTGCAAGGCGCTGGGCGCGGCGATGTTCGGCGACGAAAACGCCGTGATCCGGCTCGACATGAGCGAATATATGGAAAAGCACAACGCCTCGCGGCTGGTCGGCTCGCCCCCGGGCTACGTCGGCTATGAGGAGGGCGGCCAGCTCACCGAAAAGGTGCGCCGCAAGCCCTACAGCATCGTGCTGTTCGACGAGATTGAAAAAGCGCACCCCGACGTGTTCAACATGCTGCTGCAGATTCTGGACGACGGCATTCTGACCGATTCGCAGGGCAGACGGGTCGATTTCAAAAACACGGTCGTCATCATGACGTCGAACCTCGGCGCCAAACTGATTGCCGGCAGCGGCAAGAGCATCGGCTTTTCGGGCGAACAGGGCCAGACCCTTTCGGATGAGAAGATCCGCGAAGCGGTGCTCGGCGAGCTGAAGCAGGCCTTCCGCCCCGAGTTTCTCAACCGTGTGGACGAAATCATCGTGTTCAACCAGCTGACGAAGTCCGAGATCGGCGAGATCGCCGGACGGATGCTGAACCAGACCAAAGAACGCCTCGCCTCCATGGACATCACGATGGACTTCAGCCAGAGCGTCATCGACATGGTGGCCGACGAGGGCTTCGATCCGGTCTACGGCGCAAGACCGCTGCGGCGCGCGATCCAGTCAAAGATTGAAGACAAGCTTTCCGAGCAGATTCTCGAAGGCGCCATTGCGGCGAACGGACATTACGTCTGTGAGCTGGAGAACGGCGAAGCAGTCTTCAAAGAGCGTGCGCAGGCCGCCGACAGCGCTGACTAAAACAAAAAGCGGTTGCCCGCAAACAAACAGACGCCCCGACCGAGGAGACCTTCGGTCGGGGCGATTGTTTGATTTCGCTATCATTCCACATTCAAAACTGCACACTGTCAATACGTTCCCTTTGTATCCAGCACCACGCCGCTTTCCTCCCGGAGCGGGCGGCCGGTTTCGATGCGTTTGTTCAGCTCTGCAAGATAGAGGTCGTCGTCAATCGGCATCTCCACCGCTTTGCCGAGCCATTGCGAAAGCAGCATCGCGTCCATCATCTCCACGCCGTTGATGCCGTCGGCGCCGGGCACCTTAAGCGGCTCCCTGCCGACGATTGCGGCGGCAAAGTTCTGCAGGATTTCCAGATGCATCTTACTGACGGAATGGCGCATCAGAACGCGCTGTTTCGTCTTCGGCGATCCGAAGCCGCCCTTGTAGGTGCGGTTGAATTCGCGTTCGTCGGTTTTGTTTTCGGTGAAGGTCAGCTTTTGCCCGTTTTCGCAGACGAGTTTTCCCTTGGTGCCGAGGATTTCCAGCCGGTTCGTGCCCGGGCAGTCCGCCGTGGAGGTGATGAAGACGCCCGTGGCGCCGTTCGGGAATTCCATATAGGCCGTCACGTCGTCCTCGGTCTCGATGTCGTGCCATTTGCCGAAGTGGCAGTGCGCCTGCATCCGGCAGGGCATCATGCCGAGGATCCACGGCAGCAGATCGAGCTGGTGCGGCGCCTGATTGAACAGCACGCCGCCGCCCTCGCCCTTCCATGTGGCGCGCCACGCGCCGGAATCATAGTAGGACTGCGCGCGGTACCAGTCGGTGATGATCCAGTTGACGCGCTTGATTGCGCCGAGCGCGCCGTCTTGGATCATCTGACGCATCCGCTGATAGGCTTTGTTCGTGCGCTGGTTGAACATGATGGCAAACACCAGCTCCGGGTGTGCCTGCGCGGCGGCAATCATTTCCTTGACCTGCTTGGTATAGACGCCGGCGGGCTTGTCGCTCATGGCGTGCACCCCCGCGTGCAGAGCGTCGATCACAATTGGCGGGTGAAAATAGTGCGGTGTGGTCACGATGACGGCGTCCACCGTGCCGCTTCGGAGCATGGCCTCATGCGACGTGAAGCGCGGGACGTTCAGCTTGAAGCGCTCACACTGCGCGTTCAGCTTTGCTTCGTTGTTGTCGCAGACCGCCGCCAGCACGCCGTCACGGACGAGGCCTGCTTTCAGCAGCCGCACGTAGACGCTGCCCTGGTTGCCGAAGCCGACGACGCCGATTCTCGCTTTATTCCGTTTCATGGTCTTCTCCCCTCTTTTCAAAATGATCGCCGCAGTCTGAATATCCCTGCTGAATCAAAAGCCGTTTTGCCGCCGCCACTGCGCAGTCAAACCGGCCGCGCGGGGTTTTCAGATTGAACCTTCCGTACAGCTCGCTTTGACGAAAGCGTTTGCTGCCGCGGAACAGCAAAAGATGGGGCTCCACGGAGATCACCGTGTCGCGCCGCAGCGAGCCGATCAGCCGGTCGAGCTGTCCGTCGCCGAACCCGGCGGGGACAACCCTCCTGCGGTCAGCGTCCTTGAAGTGGAAATAGAACGCCCTGCCCGCCAGCGTTTCCAGCGTCACGTCCGGATTCTGACCGCTTCTGAGGAAGTTGGCCGGGTCATAGACAAACGCCATCTCCGGGATGGCCGCAAGCAGCCGCTGCACCCGTTTTTCGGTGCTGCCGTAAAGGCCGCTGTCGTTTTCGTGGCAATAGTTGAGGCCGTTTTCCGCAAGCAGCGCCACAAGCGTTCTGAGCTTTTCAAGAATCACGTCCTCATGAAAGCCGAAAAGCGACGGATAAAAGCTGAAGCCGCGGATGTTCTTTGTGCCGAGAATCCGCGCCGTTTCGCAAAGCTGCTTCACCTTTTCGAGATAGGCGTCCATTTTGACCGTTTCGGGGAGTTTCGCGAGCGGCGCGCCGAGCGACCAGACGCAAACGCCGGCTGCGTCAAACGCTTCGCGGTAGCGGCGGGCTTCGTCGGCAGTCAGGTCCATCACGTTTTTGCCGTCGATATTGCGCAGTTCGAGCAGGGGGATGTTGTTTTCCCGCAACGCGCGGAGTTGCCCGGCAAGGTCGCCGGCCGCCTCGTCCGCAAACGCGCAAAGGGTCACTTTCATGCTGTTGCCCTCCTGTGTTTTGTTCTTTGCCTTCAGTTTACCACCGATATGAAAAAAACGCAACTGAAAGTTTCGGAGCTTCTCCCCTTGCAAGCGGGGGAAAAACGTGCTATACTGAAGCGACAAACGAAAGGGAGGCTGTCATAATGGTCAAGTTTCTTTATTCCGCGTTCAGCGACGAAAGCGGCGAAGCCACGCTGCAGGGGCAGATCGACGCCTGCAAAGCGAACGGCGTCACCCACATGGAACTGCGCGGCTTCGGGAAAGGCCCCAACATCAACAGCATCACGCCCGCCGAGGCAACAGAGATGCGCCGGGTGCTCGACGCAAACGGCATGCGCCTTTCCGCCATCGGCTCGGCCTACGGCAAGATCAAGATCAAAGATGACTTCGCGCCGCACTTTGAGGCGTTCAAGAATACCGTGGCCGTGGCAAAGATCCTCGGCGCGCCGTATATCCGCATGTTCTCGTTCTATTTTGACCACGACGACGATTACGAGGCCAACCGCGGCGAAGTGCTGCGCCGCGTGCAGATGATGGCGGATTACGCCTTTGAACAGGGCGTGCTTTGCTGCCACGAAAACGAAAAGGGCATCTACGGCGACACGGCCGAACGCTGCCTTGACGTTCTGCAGAACGTGCGCCATCTGCGCGGCGTGTTCGACCCGGCCAACTTCGTCCAGTGCGGCGTCGATACGCTGCAGGCGTTCGAATTGCTGGAACCCTACATCGAATATATGCACATCAAGGATGCGCTCTATGCTGACGGCAGCGTTGTCCCCGCAGGCAAGGGCGACGGCAACGTCAGGGAGATCCTACGCCGGATCTCGGCGCGCGAGGGCGAACTGATCCTCACGCTGGAGCCGCACCTGCAGGTCTTTGCCGGGCTGGAAAACCTGGAAGCCAACAGCGAAACCGAGCGCGCCATGCCGGCCCACGCCTACCCGAGCCACGCGGCGTCGTTCCAGGCTGCCGCCGACGCGCTCAAAGGACTGATTGCAGAACTCAGCGCATAAAGGAGAACACCCATGAAGGTTGCATTGATCGGCTGCGGCAACATTTCAAAAAAGCATCTGGAAGCGCTGGCCCTGCTGGACGGCGTGACGCTTTGCGCCGCGGCGGACATCCGGCCGGAACGCGCCGCGGCCGTCTGCGCGCAGTACGGCGGCCGCGCCTACGGCGACTACAAAGAGATGCTGCAAAAGGAGCGGCCCGACGCCGTGCACATCTGCACCCCGCACGACCTGCACGTGTCGATGGCTTTGGACGCGCTGCAGGCGGGCTGTCACGTGTTTTGCGAAAAGCCCGCGGCCATCTCCCTTGACGGTCTGCGCGCGCTGCAAAACGCGCAGAAAGAGAGCGGCAGGCAGGTCGGCGTCTGTTTTCAGAACCGCTGCAACGCCGGCGCCGTGAAAGCGCGGGAGCTGCTGCAGACAAAGGCTTACGGTAGGCTGCTGGCCATCCGCGCCGCCGTGGACTGGTGCCGCGGGGCCGACTATTACGCCGACGACTGGCACGGCCGAAAAGCCCGCGAGGGCGGCGGCGTGCTGATCAATCAGGCGATTCACACACTCGATCTGGTGCAGTACTTCGCCGGCTCCCCTGCCCGCTCCGTGCAGGCGCACACGGCCAACGACCACCTGCAGGGCGTGATCGACGTGGAAGACACGGCCCAGCTGACGTGCCGGTTCCAAAACGGCGTGTTGGCCCGGCTCAACGCCACCACCGCCTTTGCCGTCAACGCGCCGGTCGTGATCGACCTGTTCACCGAGCGGGCGCTGCTGCGGCTGGAGGGCGCCACCCTTTCGCGCGTGGAGGCGGACGGTTCCGCCGAAGTGCTGGCGCAGCCGGACGTTCACGCCAAGGGCGGCAAGGCCTATTGGGGCACCGGCCACCGCACGATGATTGCGGCGTTCTACCGCTGCGCGGAAACCGGCGAGCCGTTCCCCGTGGACGCCTTTGAGGGCGGCAAGGCCGTGGAGCTGTTTCTGGCCGCCTACCGCTCGGCAGAGGAAAACGGCAAAGAGATCGCGCTTTAAAAGAGTGCCAACAAAAAAGAGCTTCGTGGGGTGCTTTTTCTTTTGGTACGCAGCGGTGTACAAAGTTGTCAGTGGTGTGGCACAGTTTTCATAAAGCAGTGAAAAGATTGTGTATTCTCTGAATAAGGCTTGAATTTATTCGTGTTTTATGATAGACTAGCTACGGTATCAGGAGATACCAAATTTTAATACGGAGGCAGTATTATGGATAGCATCATTGCGGTATTCAATCAGATCCTTGATTTCTTCAAGAATAATGAATCCATCGCGAAGCTGATCGAAATGGTCAAGGGCTACATTGAGCAGTTCATGTACAAGACCGAACTAATTACGGAAGCATAAGGAATTATGTGTTTGAAAGAAGGTCGCCTTTGGGGTGTCCTGCGCAAGGAAGTGTCGGTTTTTGAAAGCAAATTCTCCGAAATGCTGTGCCTCAAGCCTTGAAAACCGGCAGGTTTCCGGCGGGCTTTCGGCTTTGCCTTTGCAAAGAATTTGCACTTCAAAAACTGCAAGGCACACGCAAAGCAGACGATTCTTCGTGAGAACAAGACAAAAAAATGAGCAAGGTGTCAGCCTTGCTCATTTTTTAACACAGTGATTCGCGGAAAAGAGGCGCTTTGCAGGCGGCACATCCTTACGAAGGGTACCCTTGGGGAAGCTCTTTTTTGTTATGCGATTATGCGTCCTTCTTTTTGCGCACAGCGCGGTGGATCGCTTTGCCGATTTCAAATGCCGGCACCAAGGAAAGCGCAAGCAGGAAGG
>JAEEGI010007457.1_pt1 | contig 24505 bp, 19 predicted proteins | sample 8958751 | NCBI WGS metagenome assembly JAEEGI01 (sample SAMN16246545, study PRJNA631951) | gut metagenome | biome: gut microbiome; feature: rumen; material: KS-attached | host: Bos | place: Iran: Karaj | collected 2018-10
TCGGATTGTACAGTTCGCTGCGTTCATAGGCCGAGCCCAGGAAACCTCCTACGGTGATCAATGCCAGATTCTTGACATTATTGGCCGCCGCCGTTTCCGCAATGGTGCCAATCGTGCAGTGCAGCACCTTTTCATCCGGCCAGGACGCTTTGTAGACAATCGCTGCCGGCTCATCCGCGCCATACCCGCCGCTGATTAGTTCCTTCTGCAGTTTTTCCAGCATGCCGGCGCTGAGGAAGATGACCATGGTCGCGTGATGCTTCGCATAATCTTTAATCTTTTGTTTCGGGGGGACTCCAGTCCGGCCTTCCATGCGGGTAATGATAACCGACTGGCTTACTTCCGGCAGCGTGTATTCCGCTTTCAGAGATGCTGCCGCCGCACAGAACGAACTGACACCGGGCACAACTTCAAAATCCAGATTATAGCTCTTTAAAAGATCCATCTGTTCCCTGTGGGCGCCGTACACGCTGGGGTCGCCTGTATGCAGACGGACCACCAGTTTGCCTTCCTGAGCTGCCGGAACCATGGCCGCAATCACTTCCTCCAGGGTCATCACCGCACTGTTCATAATTTCGCATTCAGGTTTTGCATAATCCAACAACGCCGGATTCACCAGGGAACCGGCGTAGATGATCAGGTCTGCCTTTTCCAGCAGTTCTTTACCGCGCACTGTAATTAAATCCGCGGCTCCAGGACCTGCTCCAATAAAATAAATCATTACTGTTCAAACTCCTTTTCTTTTACCAGTATCACTGAAAAATAACTGCTCTTATCGTTGACCCTGCTCAGGTCTTTATAGATTTTTTCTCCGGGCAGACCGCAATTCTCTATCATCTGTGCATTTTTCAGAAGACCGCGTCTTGTCAGTTCATCCCGGACCCTGCCAATTTCACTGGCCGATTTCATCAGGATCTTGTTCCCGGGCATATCCAGGAACCGGCTGGATTCTTTATAGCTGCCCGGCAAAATAATCAGCGGTTCCGCTTTTTCACAAAGGGAAACGTTCAGTTTGGCGGCAACGGCACAGAAGCTGGTTACGCCGGGGACCAAAACCGCTTCATAGCCGGCTTTCAACACCAGCTTATGGACATAGATACAGGTAGCATAAACGGTAGGACAGCCAAGTGTAATAAATACTACGTTCTTTCCCTGATCCAGATACTTAATAATATCATCCGCACCTTTCTGATGGGCTTTGGATATAATATCATGGTCTTTGACCATAGGCATATAAACTAAAAGCTGCTTTTTTTTACTCAGGTCGACGATCCCTTCCACGATATTTTTAGCGACTAACACATCGCTGTCGCCCTGGGGGATCGCCAGCACATCGCACTCCTTGATCAGCCGGACCGCTTTCAGGGTCATCAGTTCCGGATCGCCGGGGCCTACACCTACGCTGTACAATTTACCTTTCATACCTTGCTTCTCCTTTAATGCTTATAATTTTTTTAGCTTTTATATTCTTATCAGACTTTATGTCAGTCGTTATTCTGATGCAGTTTCAACAGTTCTTCCGCGTTGGCAGTCTGCCCTAATATCCCATAAACATTGGAAAACAGGATCGCGCCGGTTTTTATCTTCCCGTGTACCCGTTTCTGCATATAGAAATCGATTTTCTGGGCCGCCTCTTCCATCACGGTTTCAAACAGCCCTTCCCGTTTCAGGATTTTCGTCATTTCATCTGTGGTCAGAGCCTGATAGATCTCTTTTCCGACTGAGGGACCCGCACCGTGGAACATGGCCTGCAATGCCAGAAATTCCGAGCGGCAGTCGGCGTATTTGGAGTGGGTGTTCATGACACCCTGGGCCAGCTTGATCAGTTTGCCGGAATGACCGATGATCAAAATGCTTTCAAAGCCTTTTAATACCGCGTAATCCAAAAGTTCCCCCACAAAATTGCTGCATGTCACCGCCTTACTGATATCAACCTTCATTTCATCCCGGGTAAAATCGGCGCCGTAGTTGCCGAAGAACACCAGTAAATCTTTATCCCCGTTCGCTTTCCGGGAATCCATCTCCGTATACATCGTGTCGATCAGGGCACGGTCACTCATGGGTTCCACGATCCCGCTGGTACCTAAAATAGAAATGCCTCCCTCGATACCCAGCCGCGGATTAAATGTCTTGGGCGCGATTAAAGGGCCATCCGGAACAGAGATGACTACACGCAACGGTTCTTCACAGCCATACTGATTCATTACGTCCAGTACTTCCTGTGTGATCATTTTACGAGGCACTGGATTGATAGCCGGGCCTCCCACCTTACAGGCCAGCCCGGGTTTCGTCACCTTGCCTACGCCTATACCGCCCCAGATTTCCACCTTTCCGTCCAACTGTTCTACAGATGCTGTACGGGGCTGCATCACAAGTTCGTCTTCAGGGACCTTTGCGTGCAGCTCAGATACGGTAGCATAAATCAGGGTCCCGTTCGTATCATCCGGGTCATCCCCACTGTCCTTACGGATTGCACAGCAGGTAAATCCCGGACCGCGCAGGATGTCCAATACATCCAGCGTCAGCATAATGCCTTTGGGCGTATCCAGTTTGACCTGGTCCGTTTCTTCCCCGGAAAGAAGCATCACCGAAGCAGCCTTGGAAGCAGCTGCGGCACAGCTCCCGGTCGTATAACCCCGGCGCATCAGCTTACCCTGGGAAACAACAACAGACTGTTCCATATTAATTCGAACACCTTCTTAACGGAAACGCCGGTTTCCTGTGACAGGCAGATTTGCCGGCATAAAAACGGCGGTCTCCAATATAACAAAAAAGACTTCCGCATCCACAGGCAGAAATCTTCATAGTTAACCCACGACGCAGTAACATATTTCATACTCCCGCGCCTATGCGTTATGCCTTTTCCATCACTCGTGGATTACGGTGCAGTTGATCCGGGCAGGTTGCTGACTGTAGACAGAAATTTAAAAACTGTTTGACAGCGACGGGATCGTGACGGAATTTCACCGTCTTGCCTTTTAAACAGACAGTTACCCGGACTTATTCATTTGTAACCGATTATTAATGAATTATATCATAGTTACAGGTCCGACACAATATTTTACTCAAGGAAATCTTCATAATATAGTAAGGTTTTTATAAAATATAACTTAAACAAGAATACTCACGCAAATTTCTTGCTTCATTATCATTTTGTATTGTATATTAAAAATATGCAAAAGCATGCCTTTAAAAACTATGTCTGAAAGAAGTGTATTTAACATGCTCGACATCCGTTATGAAGATGAAGCGCTCCTGGTCGTCAATAAACCGCCAGGCATCCTTGTCCACCCCACAACAAAAGAAGACGCGGATACCCTGTCTGCCCGGATCAGCCGATACTACCGGCAACAGGGTTGGCATCTGAACCTGCATCCTGTTTCCCGTCTGGACCGGAATACATCCGGCCTTGTGGTTTTTGCCAAACTGCCTGAAATCCAGGGACAGCTGATCAAACAGGGTATGCAAAAAGAATACCTTGCCCTGATTACCGGAACGCTGCCTTCCGGACATGGAATCATCGATTCTCCTATTTCCCGGAAGCCCGGCAGCATCATTGAAAGGGAAATCAATGACGAAGGCAGACCCTGTAAAACCGAATACTGGGTCATTTCATCATCCGGCAGGCTTTTCGAAGAAAAAACAGGAACTGCTGTACCGAATACGTATTCTGCGGATCCGCCTTCCAATTCCGTAAATTCCGCTGTTAAGACGGATGTACGTCTTTCCCTGGTGCGGTGCCGTCTTTTTACAGGGCGGACCCATCAGATCCGGGTACACTTTGCCAGCATTGGCTGTCCCCTCTGGCATGACAATTTATACGGAAAAATTCCGGGCCCACCCCTGCGGCACGGGCTTCACGCATATAAAATCTCCTTCGCGCACCCCTGGACACACACGTTTCTGGAAGTCACTTCCGCATTGCCGGATGACCTGAACCTGGCATGGCAGAAAAGCAAGCTCTGATACAGTTTTTTTTATTTGTTATCCGCAATAAAAGGATAAAATGCTTTCCGAAAAGAAAAATTTAAAAAGGCAGCCGGTTAACGCCGGTTGCCTTTTTCCGTTTTCTGATTCAGATTGTACGCCCCGGATACTGCTTTACTGCTTCCGCCAGCAATGCCATTGCTTTTTCCAGATCTTTACAGTTTAACACATAGGCCAGGCGCGCTTCGTCCACACCTTTGCCCGGTGTGGCATAAAAGCCGTTGCCGGGAGCGATCATAACCGTTTCGCCGTTTACTTCAAAGTCCTGCAGCATCCAGATAGCAAACTTTTCCGCATCGTCAACCGGGAATTTTACCATTACATAGAATGCTCCTTTAGGCTGAGAAGAAACCAGTCCAGGAATCTTTGCCAGACCGGCCGCAATAGTATCACGGCGTTTCTTATACTCTTTGTTGACCTCTTCAAGGTAAGAGGCGGGCGTTTCATATAAGGCAGCCGCGCCAACCTGCTCCACGGCTGGAGCGCACAGACGCCCCTGACACAGTTTCATGAACTGCGCGCACAATTCTTTGTTTTTGCTGATAACGCAACCGATGCGGGCTCCGCAGGCGCTGTACCGTTTGGAAACCGAATCGACCATGATAAGGTTCTGTTCTAGTTCTTTATACGTTCCAAAACTGGTGTAAGTTCCGTCATACACAAACTCACGGTAGACTTCGTCAGAAATCAGGGCGATATCATACTTTTTAACAATTTCCGCAATCATGTCCATTTCCTGCTTACTGTAAACTACGCCGGTAGGATTGCCCGGGTTGGTCAGCAGGATCGCGCGGGTCCTGTCGTTGATGTATTTTTCAATGGTTGCCATGTCTGGCATGCGATAACCGTCTTCGGCACGGGTAGGCACCGCTGTTATTTTTGCGCTGCCCAGTTTGGCAAAGGTCGTATAGTTAGCATAGAACGGTTCGAACACCAGAATCTCGTCACCGGGATCGCACAGGCTGAACACCGCTATTTCCAGCGCTTCGCTGCCGCCGTTTGTAATATATATATTTTGGGTTTCGTAATGAATGCCCCAGGCTTCGTAGTACTTCTGGATTGCTTTGATCAGGTTCACGTCACCCTGGGAATTTCCGTAAGCCACCACTTTCTGATCAAACTTGCGGATGGCTTCCATGAATTTGGGTGACGTCGCAATATCCGGCTGCCCGATGTTCAGATGATAAACTTTCTTCCCTTTCTTTTTGGCAGCCTCAGCATAGGGCGCCAATTTGCGGATTGGGGATGTCTCCATTCCCAAAGCGCGATTTGAAATTTTCATTTTTTATCCCCCTTTAAAAACAGTAAGCTTAAAGAAACTCTCTATACCCGGTTTCTTCAAAATGCAGGCCTTTTGTAATCCCTTATAGTTTTACATTATAAAGCAAACCGGGCTAAGCCGCAAAAAAAATAGTGTAATGGATATTACACTATTTTTAAAAATACACCAAGAACTTAAAAAGTATATTGTACACAAAATACGGTCTTACCTGTCTGTATATTGAATTTTAGATATCAGCCCCGGTTGTATGGAAAACACAGCCGTTATTCAGCTCTTCTTTTCACCCGGCAGCGGAATCTGCACCAAGATCGTGGCCGCAAACATTACCGCGCACCCAAGCATTTCCCGTGAACTCATCTGTTCGCCCAGCAAAAGCGCCCCGGCGATAACGGCAAATACAGATTCCAGGCTCATAAGCAGCGACGCAATGGTGGGATCCGTAAACTTCTGGGCGACGATTTGCAGGGTGTACCCGATGCCGCCCGAAACCACGCCGCAATACAGGATGGGAACCGCGGCAGCCACGATGCCTGCCCAGTTAGGACTTTCAGTAAACGACGCAATCACAGCGGAAACAACTGCTGCCGTAGCAAACTGGATGGCAGCCAGTTCAATGGCGCTGGCCAGCTTTACAAAATAGTCACAGCACAAAATGTGTCCGCTGAACATTAGCGCGCAGATGCAGACCAGAATATCGCCCCGAGTAAGGCTGAAATCTTCTTTCACGCACAACAGATACATGCCGCCCACACCCAAGAAAACGGCCAGCCACACCAACCATGAATTTTTCTTTTTAAACAAAAGAAAATTCAGGATTGGCACCAGCAGCATGTACATAGCGGTGATAAATCCGGCCTTACCGGCGGTTGTATACACTACCCCCATCTGCTGGAATACGCTGCCTGCTGTTAAAAACAGGCCGCAACAGATACCGCCCTTCCATGCCCGGCTCCACTGTAACTTACGTTCCCCTGCCTGTATAGGTGTATTCCCTGCCGTTCTGGGTACTGGCATTCCGGCAGCATTCCGCGACAAAATAACCTTACTGCTTCTCAGCCGCAGGCCGAATGCCAGCGTGCCCACCATCACCGCTGCCAGGGCCATACGCGCCGCATTAAACGTAACCGGTTCGATGCTGTCCATGCCCACGCGCTGGAACACAAATGCCGTGCCCCAAATCATCGCCGTCAGCAACAGCAGCAGGTTACCTAACATTTTTTTATCGTTCATCGTCTTTATTACCGCTAAAGTACTTTAAAAAATATAAAGAAAACTAAAAAAATGATACTGCCCCGCCGGTATTATCATGCGACAGCCATCTACTTTATTGTAATCACAACGATTTCCGGCGTGTTGCCGATACGCACCGGCGAACCCCACAAACCGTAACCGCAGGAAGTGATGCCCATCATGTTGCCGAACTTTTTACTGCCGTAATCCAACAGATACATACGTTTTGTTGCTAAATTAAGCGGGGCCTGCTGGCCGCCGTGGGTATGCCCTGCCATGTATAAATCATAGCCGGCCTTTTCCGCTTCCAAAAAACGCCGAGGCTGATGTTCCAACAGTATGTTTGCCTTTCCGGGATCGGTTCCCGCCAGCTTTTCCAGATACGGATTTCGCGGCTCACTGCGAAAATCCTCCAGCCCGACCAGATGCACGCCGCAAGGCAAGTCCACCGCTTCGTCCACCAGCATGTGAAAACCTATAGAGTTAAACAGTTTCAGTTCTTCCCTCACCCGGCCGCTGAAATGATCGTGATTGCCCAAAATCGCATAGACACCATATTTGCTTTTAATATTCTGCAGCGGTTCATAGCTCTTTTCCCGCAAAACATAATCCAGGTCGTTGTCCACCTGGTCCCCGCCAAAAAGAACCACATCTGCATTCTGGCGGTTAATAAGCGCTGTCAGTTCTGCCGCATACTGCCGGCCAAACAGGGACCCCAGATGGATATCCGTCACCAGCACGATTTTCACCGGCCGGGACAGATTCTTTCCGGTATCATGTTCCTCTGTCCGCACAATAGGATGCAGGGCGTTCCATCCGCCGTAAACAAGAATTGCCATTACAGCAGCAAAGGCCGCTTTTGCATAAAGGGTGTATGCCTGTTGCCAGAAAGCCCCGTTCCCCCCGAGCAACCCCACAATCCGCAATACCAGATACAAAATACCCGCATAGGCAGAATAATGGAAAAAAGCCAGCCAGTATCCGCCCAGAAAGGCAAAGGGCCTTAATACCCGGGGATCAACGGCAAGAGAAGGCCCCCATACGTTGACCGCGCAAAACACTAACGGCAAACACAGAAAGAAACACAAAACAAAAGCGTGGTTTAAAAATGTAAAACCACGCCGGTACATCAGCCAATATAGTCCGGTCAGCAATACCCCGACCGCTGACCAAAAATAGAAAAATCTTCTCATGGTCTACTGATCGTCACCTCTGAAAACTCTCAACGAGTTACAAGCAACATCCGTTAATTCTCCTGATTCCGGATTTCTTCCAGCAAAAACTCATTTTTAACTCTAATATAAGTGCCTTTCATTCCCAGTGATTTGGTTTCAATCAGATTCGCGCTTTCAAATTTACGCAACGCGTTCACGATGACTGAACGGGTAATGCCAACCCTGTCAGCAATTTTTGACGCAACCAGAATGCCTTCCGTACCGTTCAGTTCTGCCAGAATGTTAACGATGGCTTCCCATTCGGAGAAAGAAAGCGTAGAGAAAGCAATCTGCACGCTGGCTTTCTTTTGCGCATTTTCCTTTATCTGAACCTCGCGCTCCCGCAGGATTTCCACACCAATCACCGCTGCCGCATATTCTGCCAGCAACAGGTCATCGTCATTAAAATCCCTGTCATAACGGGCCAGGATCAGGGTCGCTATGCGTTCGCCGTTACCGTTGACCGGTACGATTGTAGTACGCTTTTCCCCGTACATACACTTCTTTGTGTCAATAAACGAACACTTCTGATCTTTGTGGCTGATATTGGAATTGGTTTCCGTTGTCTCCTTGACAAACTCCATGTACTTTTCCGGGAAACGCTGGTTCACCAGCACCATATCGCGCATCACGTCGCATTCAAACTCATCCAGCAGACCGTAGCCCATTATTTTTCCATCTATATCGATTACATAAACATTGCTGGAAATCAGGTTCCGCAGTAATAACGCAACCTCTTTATACTTGACGCGTTCCCCGTTCTGCATCAGTCTGTTCAGGATACGGGCTTTTTCCAGTAACTTCATTCACACACCTCCAAACTTATAACCGTTTACATTTACGCTCTGGGGAAATTTTTCTGATACACTTTATTGATTCTCTCGTTGGTAATATGGGTATATATCTGGGTCGTAGAAAGGCTTGCATGCCCTAACAGTTCCTGTACCGCACGCAAATCTGCTCCGTGTTCCAGTAAATGGGTAGCAAATGTATGACGAATCGTATGAGGACTGACGTTTTTCTGCAGTGCCAGCTTCTGAACGTACTTATCCAAAATCCGGCGGACGCTCCGGTCCGTCAGGACTCCCCCCCGGTTATTCACAAACACATACTGATGCTCGTCTACATGGTATTTGACCATCAGGGGAGACCTGCTTTGGGCATAATAGCGGAGAAACGCATCTTTACAAGTATTCCCGATTGGCACGATGCGGTCCTTATTGCCTTTGCCATGCAACAGGACAAAAAGACCGCTCAGATCCACGTCTGCCAGCCGCAGGCCTGCCAGTTCCGACACACGGCAGCCGGTGGCATACAACATCTCCAGAACTGCCTGGTCACGCAATCCTAACGGTGTAGCATCTGGCAGGTCCAGCAGGGAATCGATTTCCGTTTCTTCCAGAAAAACCGGCAGCCTTTTGTCCAGTTTCGGCGTACGGACCTTGGTAAATGGATTCTGACCAACGTACTCTTCCCGCAGTAAAAACTTGTAGAAAGAACGCAGGGACGAAATCCGTCTTGCTATGGTTCGTCTTGCGTAGTTCTCGTGATTGAGCCAGGCAAGATAGGAACGGATATGAATGACCTGAACCTCATTCCAGTTAAAGTCCGCTCCAGCTTTGGCAGCCATAAACTGTTCGAAATCGGATATATCCCTCCGGTAATTCTCACCGGTCAGCCTGGAACCGTTCTTTTCAACCAGTAAATAAGTATAAAATTTTTCAGCCCATTCTTTGCGCAGCTCTGCTTGCGACAAAAAATCCACTCCCTTAACAGCCAAAACAAATATAATGATATATGATTGATTTTATAACTATAAAATCAACTGACTTTATACTACCACGAGTTTAGAAAATAAGCAAATTTATTTTTTTGAATCAAAAATAAATTTTTCGAATTTTCAAATATTGTGTTTTTTTTTTTGAACAACTCAAAGATTCTTAGTTTACTCTTTGCTTCCCAGTTCAGAACACCGGGTTGTCACCTGTTCAAATTCTTCCAGCGCCCTCTGGGCCAACAGCTCGTTACGGAATCTTCTTTTGCGCACTCTTTTTTCCAGGGGCGGCATGATGCCGTAATTCACATTCATAGGCTGGAAATCCGTAATGGCAGGATTACTGATATAATGGGCCAGCGCGCCCATGGCCGTAACCTCCGGAAAGTCTACAGCAGGTAGTCCCTGCAGCGCGCAGGCTGCCTGAATACCAACCATGAGACCGGAAGCAGCCGATTCCACATATCCTTCTACCCCCGTCATCTGTCCTGCAAAATAGAATCTGGAGTTTGTCCGCAGGCGGAAATCCGCATTCAGCAACCGGGGCGAATTCAGGTAAGTATTTTTGTGCATTACGCCGAAGCGTACAAATTCCGCATTTTCCAGACCGGGAATCATACGGAACACCCGTTTCTGTTCCGGCCATTTCAGATGGGTCTGGAAGCCAACCAGATTATAAAGCGTGCCCGCCGCATTATCCTGCCGCAGCTGTACGACCGCGTATGCTTCCTTCCCATTGCGGGGATCCCGGAGGCCGATGGGTTTCAGCGGGCCGAAACGCATGGTATCCTCACCCCGATATGCCATCTCCTCAATGGGCATACAGCCTTCAAACACATTATGTTCAAAATCTTTGACTTCAGCAGTCTCCGCTGTTTTCAAAGCTTCATAAAACGCAAGATATTCTTCTTTTGTGTAAAAGGGACAGTTAAGATAAGCCGCTTCCCCTTTATCATAACGGGAAGCGCGGTAAATAATATCGTAATCCAGGGAATCTCCTTCCACAATAGGGGCCGCTGCGTCAAAGAAATGCAGATACTCCGCCTTGATGATGCGCCGGATTGCTTCGCTCAGGGCCGGAGAAGTAAGAGGGCCGCTGGCAAAAATCACCAGACCTTCCAGATTCTCCGGTTCTGTCACCTCTTCTTCCACTACCGTAACTAACGGATGTTCCCGGATAAAAGTTGTTATCGTTTTCGCAAACATGTCCCTGTCTACCGCCAGGGCGCCTCCTGCCGGAACCTGATTGGCATCGGCAGCCTTCATAATGATGGAATCCAGCCGGCGCATCTCTTCCTTCAGCAACCCTACTGCATTTTCCACATTAGCAGCCCGGAAGGAATTGCTGCAAACCAGTTCCGCAAAGAATTCCGTTTTGTGTGCCGGACTAGATTTACCCGGCCGCATCTCATGCAGAATGACCGGGATGCCCCGGCGGACAAGCTGCCAGGTTGCTTCGCTTCCCGCAAGACCGGCTCCAATCACATGGACCGGCCGGTTCGTATTTATAAACTGTTCCATAATGCTCTCCATCAAAACCGAATCATAAAACAAACGACCGAAAGCCTGGGCCCGGCGTTTTCATTTTGCAGTTTTTCAGAAAACGGACAGGAGGATGTGGTTTCGTCTCATCCTCCTGTTGATTACACCGTTTCTTCAGTTATTATAATACAAAATTTCATCCGTTACTGCGGAATCTTTCTAAACGATGTCTCACGTTTTCTAACAAAAATCACTGCGGAATCGCTTATTCTTCCGCCTTTTTTACTGCTTTCCTTGTGGTGGTTTTCCTGGAACCGGTTTTCTTTGTACGTTTCTTTTTTGCCGTTTTTCTTTTCGCTGTTTTCTTTTCTGTATCCGCGGTTTCTCCCTCCAAAAGCGAGGCCGTTGTCACCTTTTTCCTGCGACCCACACGCTTAGGCGCGGCATTGGTGCATTCCGGATCAGAACAAAAATATTTTATCCTGCCATTGCCCTCTGTCCGCTCCAGCAACTGTTTGCCGCAAACCGGACAGGGTTTGTCGGTAGGTCTGTCCCAGGAAGTAAAATCGCATTCCGGATAATGTTCGCAGCCATAGAAGACGCGGCCCGTTTTAGTCCGGCGCTGCGTCACCTCGCCGCCGCACTTGGGACAGGGCACGCCGATTGTTACCAGCAGCGGTTTGGTATTATGGCACTGGGGGAAACCCGAGCAGGCCTGGAACTTGCCGAACCGGCCTTCGCGGATGACCATGTCCTTGCCGCACAGTTCACACTTTTCACCGCTTAACTGCAACGGAGGCGGATCCTTGGGAATCACCCGGTCCGCTTCTTCCAGCAACTGTTCAAAAGGTTTGTAAAAATCGGCAAGCGTTTTTTCCTTTTCCACCTGATGGGCCGCAATCGCATCCAGTTCATTCTCCATACGGGCAGAATACGGGATGTTGATGATATCACCGAAATGACCCGTCAGCATGTCCGCCACTTTGACACCTAACTCAGTCGCCATCAGCTTTTTGCCATCCCGGACTACATAACCCCGGGTCTGGATTGTCTGGATAATGGGCGAATACGTGGAAGGACGTCCGATTCCTTCCTCTTCCATTTTCCTGACCAGGGAAGCTTCCGTGTAATGTGCCGGGGGCTCGGTAAAATGCTGTTCACCGGGCAGTACTTTATATAAAGTCAGCACGGTACCGGATTTAATAAAGGGTACTTCGGTCTGCTTCTCCGCGTTCAGTTCTTTCTTATCCGCCAGGCACAGATGACCGTCAAAAGTCATGACAGAGCCTGTTGCTTTTAATTCGTAGGCGCCGGCTCCGATGGTCAGCGCGGTCTGTTCAAATTCCGCCGGAGCCATCTGGCTGGCAACAGTCCGGTCCCAGATCAGTTTGTACAGACGGTACTGCTCTTTTGTCAGGAACGGCTCTATTTCCTCCGGCTTTCTTTCGATGGAAGTGGGACGGATAGCCTCGTGAGCGTCCTGGGCATTGCTCTTATTACTGAACACATTGGGCTTTTCCGGACAGTATTTGTCGCCGAAATCCTGCTTTACCAGTTCACGGACTGCGTCTACAGCCTCTGCCGCCAGACGGGTGGAGTCCGTTCTCATGTAAGTAATCAGACCGGCAGAACTCTTGCCGATACTGATGCCTTCATACAGCTGCTGGGCCACCATCATGGTCCGGCGGGTCGTGAAGTTCAGCTTATGGGAAGCTTCCTGCTGGAGCGTGCTGGTGGTGAACGGCGGCAGCGCACGACGGGAAACTTTTTTACGGAAGGCAGCTTCCACCTTATAGGCCGCCTGTTTCAGATCGTTTTCCACTGCCAGCGCTTCCCGGGCATTGTGCATTTCCAGCTTATTGCCGTCCTTTTTGACAGCTTCCGCCTCAAACAAAGGAGCCCCGGCTTCCTCACGCAGCTTTGTCTTAATCGTCCAGAACTCTTCCGGAACAAATTCATCAATGACCTTGTCCCGGTCCGCAATGATCTTCACTGCCACGGACTGTACACGGCCGGCGCTCAGGCCTTTGCGCACCTTGCGCCAAAGCAGCGGGCTCAGCTTATACCCTACCAGACGGTCAATGATACGGCGTGTCTGCTGTGCATCCACCATCGCCATGTTTATGGGGCGGGGATGTTTCAGCGCCTCCTTAACCGCGCCGGAGGTAATCTCATGAAACTCTATCCGGCAGGGAGACTTATCGTCCAGTCCCAGAATGTGGGCCAGATGCCAGCTGATTGCTTCCCCTTCCCGGTCAGGGTCAGTTGCCAGATACACTTTATCTGCTTTGGCCGCTTCCGCTTTTAACTCGCGGATCAGATCCCCCTTGCCCCGGATATTGATGTACTTCGGCGTGAAATCATTCTCGACATCCACGCCCAGCGTACTCTTGGGCAGGTCACGCAAGTGACCCATAGATGCTTTTACTGCATAATTCTTACCTAAAAACCTGGTAATCGTCTTGGATTTAGTCGGTGATTCAACAATAATCAGATTCTTCTTCATATATCCTCCCATAAAATGATTTGGGTAATTAACCGATTCAAAAACAATCCGCGTGCTGGTGGTTGCAGCCGGCAATCACTGCGCTGATTAAAACAATCAGCTTAATCAGATGAGAAAATACTGCTGCGCGGCATTCATCTGCACAAAGCCTTTCATCTGCAGTTCCAGCAGCATGACGCTGGCCTCTCCAACGCCGAAACCGGCTGCCGTTACCAGTTGCTCCAGCGTCTGGGGCCCCCGGGTCAGCAGGTCCAGTATTTTCTGCTGTTCTCCGGAGCATTTGCCCAACGGCGCCGCGCCGTTAAGCCCCGTAAAAAGATTGGAATGGGCGCTTCCGCATAATTCCGGAAAGACCTCTTCCAGGATATCCTGCGGGGAATCAGCCAGACGCGCCCCCGCCTTAATCAGCCGGTGGGGCCCGGCGCTTTTATCTGTAAAGATATTGCCGGGAACACAGAACACCTCGCGCCCTTCATCCATGGCAAACTCTGCCGTAATCAACGCCCCGCTCCGCTTCGCAGCCTGCACGAGCACAACGCCCTGGCAGATACCGCTGATGATCCGGTTGCGCTCCGGAAAACGAAACCGGTCCGGCCGGGTTCCGGGCGGATACTCGGAAACAAGCGCGCCGTTCGCTTCGATTTTTTCAAACAGCCTGTGGTTCTCAGGCGGATAAACAATATCCGGGCCGCAGCCCAGTACTGCCACCGTTTTTCCCCCACCCTGCAGCGCCCCTTCATGGGAAGCTGTGTCGATGCCTTTTGCGCCTCCGCTGACAACAGTCACCCCGGCTTCTGCCAGAGCCCTGCCAAAGCAGGCCGCTGCCTTTTTGCCATAGGCATCCGCCAGGCGGGAACCTGCCATACCTATGCTGTACCGGCAATCCGGCAGTGTTCCTTTCACATACAAAACTGCCGGTGGGCGCAGAATCCGCTTCAGACGTTCCGGATATGCGGAACTGACGACAGTAACAACAGAAATGTGTAACCGTTCACATTGCTCCTGCAACATTTCCGGAAGCCTTCTGTTCTTCCTGATGCTTTCAACAAATTTCGCAGTACGTTCCGGCGAAAGGATTCCCGTGGCAAGAATATCCGCTTCCTCCGCTTCATACAGATCCTGTGGGCTGCCAAAAGACCTGACCAGCGCAAGCAGACGCGCCGTATCAACCCCTTTGGCAGCTCCCAGTGCAGCCCAGTAAAATCGATCCATTAAACCGCCTCTTTTCTGAAATTTGGGTGCCCTTTATATGAAATATTGAATTTTACAGTGTCATGAAAAATAAGGTTACTTTAATATACATAGCACAACGGCTGTCATAAAGTCAATGTGTTTTTCGTTTTTTCTTCATTAAATAGTACAAAAGCCGTAAAATATCCGGAAGAAACATACATCAGCAGCGCAGCAGAAATACGGACAAAAATCAGCGACCCCGAAGTTTGTCCGTGAGTTCCGCGATCCGCCCCGCCGCGGCCCGGTGTCCGTAACGCTGCTTCCGCATTTTCTGCCTTTGCAGCCGTTCCGAAAGAGAAACCTTCTTCTCACGTTCCAGATAATCGTCCAGTTGCCGGATATCCGTTACTGCCGCAGCGCCATACTCCTGATGTAAAAACACCGTGTTCCCCTGTTCCTGCCCGGGCAGAGGATGATAAATCAAAATATTCGCTCCGCACTCCAGGCATTCCGCAAGAGATACGCCGCCGGCTTTGGTAATGACCACATCCGCCGCCTGCATCAGCTGCGGCATTTCATCGGTAAAGCCGAGTACCGTCAGACGGGAGATACTGTCATCGGCCTCACGCTTCGAAAACCCTTTTTGCATTGCTTCCAGTTTCTTGCGCAGCCCGTCGTTGTGCCCCGTAACCGCAACTACATAAATATCTTTAAACTTTTCGTTTTGCAGGCTTCCCACAATCTCTTCCATGGGCAGCATACCGCCGCCTCCACCTGCCAGCAGGCAGACAAAGGCCTCCTCAGACCAGCCAAACCTGCTGCGTGCTTCACCACGTACTGTTGCAAGTTCCTGCTTTTCCGTAAACCTGCCGCGCACCGGAATGCCCCAACCATAAAACGCAGGCTGCGTTTCAGAATGTCCTGCTGCAGAACCTATCTGCCCAAACAGTTTTTCATCCGCAACAAAATAAGCGTCCACCCCCGGACACACAAGCCAGCGGTGCACGGTGAAATCCGTCACCACAACCCCCAGCCACAGCCCGGGGTCAAATTTCTGTTTATACAGTGAAAGAATACCTGTAGGCGTAGCATGGGTACTGAACACTGCATCAGGCTTTACCTCTTCGATAAATGATTTACCCAGACGCAGCAAAAATCCATTGATCAGGTTGCGCATCCACAAGGAACCGCCGTCCTGATTGCTCCAGCGGTAGGAGAAAGCGTACAGCCAGGGGCAAACCGCCAGGACGGTTTCATAAAACTTCAGAAACGCCTTTCCGATGACTGACGGGAAAAAATCAAACACGTTCCCCTGCACCACTTCCACGTTTTCCAGGCGCAACAAGGCTTCCTCCAGTGCCGCGGCAGCCATCCGGTGACCGCTGCCGATGGGGGCAGAGAGGATCAGTATCTTCAGTTTTTTGTTTTTAGCCGGCGTAAGATTCATTTGTCGTTTCTTTAACCCATGTTATAATACTATTGATGATCAGTCCGTACCACTAAACCAGGCTTTTAATGTAGTAAACACGCTATACTATACATCACCTTTGTAAAATATGCAAGAACAGGAAAGATAAATTTATAATTATTATTTGCGCTGCCCTCTGACGGCAGCAGAACGGAGCATTCCATGAGCAGCTTAAACGCAACCCCGGCAGGAGAGCGGGTCCATATCGGTTTGTTCGGAAAACGCAATGCGGGCAAGTCCAGCCTGATCAACGCCCTGACCGGGCAGAAGCTGGCGGTAGTGGCAGAGGTGCCGGGCACTACCACCGACCCGGTACTGAAAGCCATGGAACTTTTGCCCTTAGGCCCGGTTTTGATGATGGATACCGCCGGCATCGACGACACCGGCGAGTTAGGTCAGCTTCGCGTACAGAAATCCCTGCAGGTGTTAAACAAAACTGACATCGCCGTCCTTGTCATAGACAGCACCGCCGGCATTACAGAAGAAGATTTGAAACTGTTGCAGCGCATTCGGGACAAAGAACTGTCCTGCGTGGTTGTGTTTACAAAAGCAGATGTGGCGGAGCAAAATGCTGCTTTGGAAGCAATGCATAAGCGAATTCCGTCTTCTATTCCCCGGATTTCCGTCAGTTCCACAACCGGCAAAAACATCAGGGAACTGAAAGAACTCTTGGCCCACCTGGTTCCCCAGAAGAAGGCGCCTTTCCCCATCTGTGCCGATTTAATTGAACAGGAAGACCATGTACTGCTTGTAACACCCATTGACAGCGCCGCGCCCAAAGGCCGGCTCATCCTGCCCCAGCAGCAGACCATCCGCGACATCATCGACAGAGGCGCCGTTGCTGTTATTACAAAAGAAAACAATGTGGGCGGTTCACTGGAAAACATGAAAAAACCGCCGGCGATGGTCATCACCGACAGCCAGGCGTTCGGGAAAGTCAATCAGGCTGTGCCGCAGGAAATCAAACTTACCTCTTTTTCCATTTTAATGGCCCGTCACAAAGGCAATCTGGCACAGGCCGTGCTGGGCGTAGCCGCCCTGAAACAACTGCAGGACGGCGACAGTGTGCTGATTTCCGAAGGCTGCACCCACCACCGCCAGTGCGGGGACATCGGCACGGAAAAACTGCCCAAGTGGATCCGGGACTTCACCGGCAGGCAGTTTAACTTTTCCTGGACCAGCGGCACGGAATTCCCGGCCGACCTGTCTCCCTACCGGCTGGTCATCCACTGCGGCGGCTGTATGCTGAACGAACGGGAAATGCAGTACCGTTACCGCTGCGCCGCCGACCAGAATGTGCCGATGACCAACTATGGACTGTGCATCGCCTATATCCACGGGATTCTGAAACGTTCGTTAAGCGTGTTCCCGGATCTGGCGGAAAAAGTATAATCAAAAATCTCTCTCCGGTCACTTTAGTGACCGGATTTTTTTCGCAACTTCAGTAATGGTGCGGTTTTTCAGCCTGCTTTCTGTTAATATATAATATATATAGACAGTCTTATTTATCTGTCTCCAGATAGTATATCTTTCGTTCTTTATATTGCTTTGTTCGGGAAAGCTGCCACTGAGCCGACGCGTTAAAACCGGTTTTTTTACTTAAAAAAGAGGAACGGGAATAACCCGTTCCTCTTTTCTGTATCAACATATACCGGTCCGTTCCCTAATTTTTAAACAGCTTCTTCTTTCCGATATAAAACACCACCGCCACCACAATTATAAGGACCGTCAGACGGACCATGCTTTCGCGGAAATGGACCACGTCGTGACCAATGACTACCTCCAGCGCCGTGGAAGGAAATTTGCCAATCAGGTTAGCTATGATATAGTCCCTGGTACTCATGCGGCTCAGGGCGCCGACAGCGGTAAGGATGCCGGAAGGAAAATATGGCAGCGCCCGGGCAAAAGTCATCCAGATAATGCCGTTCTTTTCGCTGGCCTTGTCGATGTCCTGCAGGCGGTCGGCTTTCCGGATCAGTTTTTCCGCCGTGTTGCGGAAGAAGAAACGCATCAGAAGAAAACTCAGCACCACGCCGGTGGTCTCCGCCAGCCAGGACACGGCGATGCCCAGGGGCAGACCGAAGATGAGGCCGTTGGCGGTTGACAAAAAGATGGACGGAAAGATACTGCCCGCGTTAATCAGCACGTCAATAAAAAAGCTGATGAAGATAGCCCAGGGGCCAAAGGAACGCAGGTATTCCGCCAGCGCTTTCACGTTGCCGCTGACCGCCAGCCTGCCCGCCTTGTGCACTACGTCGCCGGCAAACAGGTGCATACACAGCAACAGTAACAGCAACAGCACAAGGGCCACAACTTTGGTTACCCCGTCCGGGTCCTGATACCATTTCTTTTTATCTTCTGACATGTAAAGTCTTCTTTCTGATTCTTTTTTATGAGTTAAAAATTCCTGCAAAACGGCTGTCGAACAAATTGGCCGCGCCTTTCAGCATTTCTTTACGCAGTTCCGGTTGCGCCAGGACCCGGGCTGCGTCTTTACGGGCCGCCAGCAGCACGTCCGTGTCTCTCAGTATATCAGCGAGGCGCAAATCCGGCAAGCCGTGCTGACGCAGGCCGAACAGCTGCCCCGCTCCCCGCAGTTCCAGGTCCCGCTGGGCCAGTTCAAAGCCATCGTTGGAATTATGCAGTACTGTTAAGCGGGCCAAATTGTCCTGCTCCTGATTATCCGTCAGCAGCACGCAATAGGACTGTTTATCGCCCCGGCCAACCCGTCCCCGCAGCTGATGCAGCTGGGCCAGCCCGAACCGGTCTGCGTTCTCCACAATCATCAGGGTGGCATTGGGCACATTAACCCCTACTTCAATGACCGTCGTCGTTACAAGGCATTTCAGTTCCCCTGCCGCAAAGGCTTCCATGATCTCGTCTTTTTCCGCCGGTTTCAGTTTGCCGTGGAGCAGACCGCAGGGAATGTTCTTCAGCCAGGTCTTTTTCAGTTCGGCATACACATCATTCACGCTGCGGATGCCTTCCATAGCTTCCGATTCCTCAATGGAAGCACAAACTACATACACCTGCCGCCCGGCTTCAATCTGCCGCACCATGCCGGCATAGACTTTCTGCCGCATGTCGCCGGTGTAACACAAGGTTTCCACTGCTTTCCGGCCCGGGGGCATGCCCCGCATCACGGAAGTTTCCACATCACCATATACAGTCAAAGCCAGTGTACGGGGAATGGGCGTAGCCGTCATGATCAGCACGTCCGGCGCGTAGTCCGATTTGTTCACCAGCGCCGCCCGCTGGTTCACACCGAAGCGGTGCTGCTCGTCTGTCACCACTAACGCCAGATGGGCGAATACCACGTCTTCCTGCAGCAACGCATGCGTGCCCACTAACACGTTCAGCGTGCCTTCCGCCAGTTCCTGTAAAATTTCACGGCGCTCCGCTGCTTTGGTATTGCTTGTTAAAATCTCGATCGATATGCCCGTATCTTTAAAAAATTCTGTCAGCGTTTCCAGATGCTGCTGGGCCAGAATTCCCGTAGGCGCCATGATGCAGCCCTGGAACCCGTTTTCCGCAGCTTTTGCCAGAGCAAGGGCCGCGATGACAGTCTTGCCGCTGCCCACGTCGCCCTGCAGCAGACGGTGCATCGGCTTCACATCTTCCATGTCGCCGGAAATATCTGCCCAGGCTTTTTGCTGTGCCCCGGTCAGAGTAAAAGGAAGATTCTGCAAAACCTTTTGCACCGTCTTCCCGTCCCGGGCAAGTTTAACGCCCGGCCGGCCGTCGTGGTTGTGCTCCCGGTTCAGCATCAGCCCGCACTGGAGCAAAAACAGTTCTTCATACACCAGACGCCTCTTTGCTGACCGGAACTGCTCTGTGCTTTCAGGGAAATGAATATTGCTGACCGCTTCGAGACGGGAGGGGAAACCATACTGTCTGCAAATGCTGGCCGGAACCGTTTCCGGCAGCCCGTATTCTTTCGCCAGCTGCAACGCCTGCCGCACTGCCCCGCGCAAATTCTGCTGGGTCAGCGACTCCGTCAGATTATAAACAGGCAGAATGCCTACCGATCTGTCAAGATTATCTTCATCACAGGGCTGAAGCAACACTTCGCTCACGGCTTTGGCTGTACGCCCCGGTTTCACCCTCCCCGTAATCAGAAGACGGCTGCCCGGTTTAAAACGGCGGGCCTGAAAACGCTGGGCCCCGAACAGGAATATTTCCGCATACCCGGTTTCATCTTTCACGGTGATGAGCGCATAGCGACGTCCACCGCCGGACACCCTCTCCACCGCACGCAGGGCTTCCGCTTCGAAAATCTGGCGGCTGCCGTCCGTTTTTAATTCCCGTATAGTTGACAGATGGGAATAATCGATATAACTGTCCAGCCGGGGATAATAATTCAGCAAGTCCCCAATTGTTACAATCTCCAGACGGGCAAAGGCTTCTGCCCGTTTGGAACCGATTCCCTTTAAGGCCGTAATCGGTTTCTGCCACCAGTTCTCCATGCCTTCCCGTCCTTTCTGCATTAAATATATATAGATTATAGCATTATTTTCACTTTTTTCTTTGACATTTTTGAAAAATGCTTGCTTTTCAGTTACACATGTGGTAATATACTCATGTTAATTTAATGAGTAGCTATATGCTTGATTCTGTGAAGGAGGTCGAACCACGATGGCACATATTTGTGAAGTATGCGGCAAGGGCATCATGTCCGGCAACAACGTAAGCCATTCCAACCGTCACACCAAAGCTGCCTGGAAGCCCAATGTACAGACTGTACGGGCTGTCGTAGACGGCGAAGTGAAACGCGTGAATGTCTGCACCCGTTGCCTGCGTTCCGGCAAAGTTACCCGCGCATAATCAGAAATGATACAATAAGCTGTTCTCTTCGGAGAGCAGCTTTTTTGTTTTCCCCTTTTTGTTTTGTGCATTTTGCTTTTCACTTTTTGTTTTGAAGTTTTTGCGTTTTCCCAAAGGCAGAAAAAACTTAACAAATGCAGAAAACGGTTGTGTAATGAAATACTTTTAAGACATAATAAACAACTGCAGCCGGTAAGGCGTAAGCAAAACATCGCGAACGTTTGCGATATTTCATGAGGCGAAATTTGCCGTGGTGGCTTGACTGTCTGAGGGCGTAGCCCGAGTTTCGAAGCCACAGGCAAATAAGCCCATGAAATAGCAAACGCGAACGGTTTTGCGACGCCTTACCGGCTGCAGTATTAATAGTAGTATTTATTAAAGTTAGTCGTCACTCCGGAAAATAGAATCAAAAATACTTTTCTTCTCATCCGAATTGTCAATGACATCTTCATTGAAATTGAGCCGGGTTCCACATTCCGGGCAGAATTTTGTATTGGCCCTCACCTTATGCCCGCAACTGGTGCAGCGGATGAACGCCTTCATCTCAATGAGGCGCTGTTCATACAGCTTGTAAAACGCGTCCACATCACTGTAATCCGGCTTCCATGTGTACACTTCGATATATTTTTTATGCTGGTCAAAGAACAGTTGTACCGCGCCGTCACCCATGTCCTGCAGGGTAACGTCAAAGAACTTCTTTCTTTTGTGTCCGTGAATCACGTGATGTTCATCATCCCGTTCATCCACATCGATGCCGATATCGTTCAGACAGTCAAAAATCAGCTCCCAGGCATCCTGGAACGCAACCTCATAAATACGGATATCCTGCACTCCTCCGGCTCCCGGTATACGCATATATTATCACCTTCTTAAAAAATGGCTGCGAGCCTTGCGGAACGCAGCCATATATTTACTTCGCATAGTCAACAGCCCGGGTCTCACGAATGATGACCACCTTAATCTGTCCGGGATATTCCATTTCTTCCTCAATCTTCTTGGAGATATCGCGGGCCAGCAAAACGGCTTTCGTGTCGTCAATGACTTCGGGTTTAACCATGATGCGGATCTCGCGGCCAGCCTGAACAGCATAGCACTTCTCCACACCGTCAAAGGATTCGGAAATCTCTTCCAATCGTGTCAATCGTTTCAGGTAACTTTCCAGAGTCTCTCTGCGGGCGCCCGGACGGGCAGCAGATACCGCGTCAGCAGCGGCAATCAGTACAGATTCCACGCAATTGGGTTCAATGTCCCCGTGATGGGAACCGATTGCATTGATTACAAATCCGGACTCACGGAACTTCTTGGCAACTTCCACGCCCAGTTCCACGTGGGAACCTTCCATTTCGTGGTCGATCGCCTTGCCAATATCATGCAGGAGGCCTGCACGTTTCGCCAATGTAACATCCACGCCTAATTCAGAGGCCATGATGCCGGCCAGCTGCGCCACTTCAATGGAATGATTCAGCACATTCTGTCCGTAGCTGGTACGGTATTTCAGACGTCCCAGCAATTTAATAAGCTCTGGTCTCAGACCGTTGACTCCAACGGTAAAGGTTGCCTGTTCGCCGGCTTCCTTGATGTTCTGCTCAACTTCTTTCTGGGCTTTTTCAACCATTTCTTCAATACGGGCCGGATGAATCCGTCCATCATTGATGAGCTTTTCAAGGGCGATGCGGGCAACTTCCCGGCGTACGGGGTCAAAACCGGAAATAATAACTGCTTCCGGAGTATCATCGATAATCAGATCAATGCCTGTCAGGGTTTCCAGCGTACGGATATTCCTGCCTTCACGGCCGATGATCCGGCCTTTCATTTCATCATTGGGCAGGCCGACTACGGAAACCGTAGTCTCCGCCACCTGATCGGCAGCACAGCGCTGGATGGCCAGCGCAATGATGTCCCGGGCCTTTTTATCGGCCTCTTCTTTCGCACGCTGTTCCATTTCCTTGATCATAACGGCAGTGTCATGCTGTACATCGTCGCGGACTGCAGCCAGCAGTTCCTGCTTCGCGTCTTCGCTGCTTAAACCGGATAACCGTTCCAGTTCCTGCAACTGTCTCTGGTAAAGGGCGTCGACCTTTTCCTGTGCAGCATTCAGTTTGGATTCTTTTGCTGTAAGATTTTCTTCTTTCTTTTCGAAAGCGTCAATCTTGCGGTCCAGATTTTCCTCTTTCTGTACCAGACGGCGTTCCTGTCTTTGCAAATCGTTGCGCCGTTCTTTATTTTCACGTTCCATATCGGAACGTAAACGATGAATCTCATCCTTAGCTTCCATTAAGGATTCTTTTTTCTTTGCTTCAATTGTTTCTTCGGCTTCTTTGATCATGCGGTTCGCTTTTTCTTCCGCTGTGGCCAGCTTGCCTTCCGCCACATTCTTGCGTAACACATAACCTGCGCCGCCGCCAACGGCCAAAGCTACAACTGCAGCAATCACTGTTTCGAAAATTTTCTTTCACCTCCTTCTTTTACGACATAAAAATAAGGCAACCGATACGGTGGTTCGCCTCGTGAAATACGAAAAATCTTTAATTTTTGGAAATACTGATTAATTTTACTTACACGACTGGCAACTATAATTGTAATGAAAAATCCCCAAAAAGTCAAGGCGGCAATGCTGAAATGCGTTTCTGTGCCGGCCCTGTCTTTTTGGGGATATGCCATTTTTCAGATTACAACTGACTCATCAGCCTACGAATCACACACGTACTATTCCTGAACCTTTGACACGGCTTCTTCCTTCGCCAGGGCCAGGCCCATGCGAATCATGGATGGCCCGAATCCTCTGGCAGAGAAATACCGCGCCAGCGCAGCCACGCCTTTTTCCGTCGCGCAGTCGTATTTTTTATCGTGCCTACCCGCTATCTGCCGGTACGCTGCCCGCACGCGCTGCGTTTCTTCTTCTTCGCTCAGCATGGCCAGGATGGCAGGAATATATGCCTCGCCCACCTGTTTTTTCAAAAGCTCCGCCTGCAGATGCAACCTTCCATAGACCTTTCTGCTCCGCCAGGATTCAAAGACACGTCTGGCATAGCGTTCTTCATTAAGCAAGTCGTATTTTTTCAGCTTTGCCACAGTCTCCCGGATCAGTTCAGAAGAAGAACAACGCCGCCGCAACTTCTGCACAAGCTCCTTTTCACCATGCTCCCGGCGGTCCAGCAGGCTTAACGCATATTCGTAAACTTCATTACTGGTTGTCAGGGATTTGCTGGCGTTCCGGAACATCTGCCGCTACTCCTTCCAACTCCTTCGGAACCATCAGTTTATTAACAGTGAGTTCTCGGATCTTTGCTTCCACTTCCGCTGCCACTTCCGGGTTATCCCGTAAAAATTCCTTGGCTTTTTCCCTGCCCTGACCGATACGCACGTCCCCGTATGAGAACCAGGCGCCGCTCTTTTGCAGGATATCCAAATCCACGCCCAGGTCCACCAGGCAGCCGGTACGGGAAATTCCCTGCCCGTACATAATGTCGAACTCTGCCTGCTTAAAAGGCGGAGCTACTTTGTTTTTGACTACCTTGATACGGGTACGGGAACCGATGACATCATTGCCGTTCTTGATGGCTTC
>JAEEGI010007458.1_pt1 | contig 24504 bp, 19 predicted proteins | sample 8958751 | NCBI WGS metagenome assembly JAEEGI01 (sample SAMN16246545, study PRJNA631951) | gut metagenome | biome: gut microbiome; feature: rumen; material: KS-attached | host: Bos | place: Iran: Karaj | collected 2018-10
TGGCCCTCCCTGCCGTTTTCTGCCAGATCGAGCATCACTCTCAACGCGTAGCGTCCTTTTGTCGAAATCATACGCACGCCTCCTCTCATCTACCTATTGTACCACAGGGCAAATAGGCAATTCAAGAAAAAATTGAAAAACCGCTCAATTACCTATTGACTTGGTAGGCGAAAGGTATTATAATACCCTCACCGCATAAAGAAAGGATGGTCGTATGAAAATATACGCAGACAACGCGGCAACAACAAAACTGAGCAAAAAAGCGCTTGAAGCGATGCTTCCGTACCTCACAGAAAACTACGGAAACCCGTCAAGTCTCTATTCGGCCGGTCAGCTGGCCAGAGAGGCGGTCGAAAAGGCGCGTGAAACAGTCGCCCGATGTATCGGCGCGTCGCCGCGGGAAATATATTTCACCTCAGGGGGCTCCGAAGCCGACAACCAGGCGATTCTGTCCGCCGCCGAACTCGGCAAAAAAGCCGGCAAGACCCACATCGTCTCCGACGCAATCGAGCACCACGCAGTACTCCACACACTGAAAAAGCTGGAAAAACAGGGCTTCGAGGTGACTTACCTTCCCGTTCACGAGAACGGTATCGTGCGCGTGGAAGAACTCACGGCGGCGCTTCGCGACGACACCTGCCTGGTCACGGTGATGTTCGCGAACAACGAAATCGGCACGCTTCAGCCAGTGAGGGAGATTGGCGCGGTCTGCCGTTCCCGGGGAATTCTCTTCCATACCGACGCGGTGCAGGCGGTGGGCCACGTTCCCGTCGACGTCACGCTCGACAACATCGACATGCTCTCCGCCTCGGCCCACAAATTCCACGGTCCCAAGGGCTCAGGCTTCCTCTACGTCAGGAAGGGCGTCAAGTTGCTTCCATTTATAGAAGGCGGCGCCCAGGAACGCGGAAAGCGGGCTGGCACCGAGAACGTGGCGGGAATCTGCGGCACGGCGGCGGCGCTCGAGGAAGCGGTTTCAAAAATGGACGCAAATGCTTCGAAGCTTGCGGCGCTTCGCGACAGGCTTATAAAAGGCCTCGCGGAAATTCCCCACTCGGCGCTCAACGGCGACCCGCTTAAGAGGCTTCCCTCCAACGTCAGCTTCTGCTTCGAGGGCATCGAAGGCGAATCCCTGCTCCTGCTTCTGGACGACCGCGGCATTGAAGCCTCTTCCGGCTCCGCCTGCACTTCCGGCTCCCTCGACCCGAGCCACGTGCTGCTGGCGATAGGCCGCGTTCACGACGTTGCCCACGGCTCGCTCAGACTCACGCTCGGCGACGACGCCACGGAGGAAGAAGTCGACTACATAATTAAAGAAACCGGTGAAGTCGTCACCTACCTGCGCAGTTTCTCGCCGGTCTGGCGCGACCTCGTTTCCGGCAAAAGCAAGTTCATTCTCTGAGGGCCGGGTCACACCTTCCCCCAGCGTATATTTCCTAAAAGGAGGTAAAAAATGGCACTGTACAGCGAAAAAGTGATGGATCATTTCCGCAACCCGCGCAACGTGGGCGTTATCGAAGACGCCGACGGCATCGGCGAGGTCGGCAACGCGAAATGCGGCGACATCATGAAAATGTATCTGAAAATCGAAAACGACATTATTACCGACGTGAAGTTCGAAACGTTCGGCTGCGGCAGCGCAATCGCTTCCAGTTCCATGGCCACCGAGCTCATAAAAGGCAAGCCGGTCAGCGAAGCGATGGAACTCACCAACAAGGCGGTCGCCGAAGCCCTGGACGGCCTTCCCGACTACAAAATGCATTGCAGCGTTCTCGCGGAGGAAGCCATCAAAAACGCGCTCGACGACTACTATTCAAAACACCCCGAAAAAAAGGTATAATAACTTTGCGCCGGGAAAAGGAACCCCCGGTGCGTCAAGAACAGGAGAAAACACAATGAAAAACGTTTACAAAGGCACACTCGGACTCATCGGCAACACACCGCTTGTCGAAGTCACCAACATAGAATCCGAAAAATCGCTCGAAGCCACGCTTCTCGTCAAGCTCGAGTACTTCAACCCGGCCGGCTCCGTCAAGGACAGAATCGCGAAGGCGATGATCGAAGACGCAGAAGAAAAAGGTCTCCTCGGCCACGGCTCCGTCATCATTGAGCCCACCTCCGGCAACACCGGCATCGGCCTCGCGTCTATCGCCGCCGCCAAGGGCTACCGCATCATCCTGACCATGCCCGAGACTATGAGCGTCGAGCGCCGCAACATTCTCAAGGCCTACGGCGCGGAAATCGTTTTGACCGAGGGCGCAAAGGGCATGAAGGGCGCCATCGCAAAGGCCGAAGAGCTCGCCGCCGAAATTCCCGGTAGCTTCATCCCCGGCCAGTTTGTGAACCCCGCCAACCCCGCGATCCACAGAGCCACAACCGGCCCCGAGATCTGGCGCGACACCGACGGCGAGGTCGACATTTTTGTAGCCGGAGTCGGCACCGGCGGCACCCTCACCGGCGTGGGCGAGTACCTCAAGGAGCAAAAGCCCACCGTCCAAATCGTGGCAGTCGAGCCCGACAGTTCCCCCGTTCTCTCGACCGGCGTCGGCGGCCCCCACAAGATTCAGGGCATCGGCGCGGGCTTCGTTCCCAAGGTCCTCAACACGACCATCTACGACGCGATCATCCGCGTCAAAAACGAAGACGCATTTGCCGCCGCCAAGCTCCTCGCCCGAAAGGAAGGCATCTCTGTCGGCATCTCGTCCGGCGCGGCCCTTTCCGCGGCGATCGACCTCGCTTCGCGTCCCGAAAACCGCGGCAAAACGATCGTAGCGCTCCTCCCCGACAGCGGCGACCGCTACTACTCGACGCCGCTGTTCACGGAATAGAATTATGCTGAATTTTATCCTTGTTTTAGGCGAAAACCCGCGAGCGCTTGAGAGCTCGCGGATTTTTCTTTTGAGTAAAAATGCATAAGTCGCAAATCTGCGGCTTCCTGCTGATTTGCTAAAAGCGTCAAGTCCGGAATCGACGCTTTTAGGGATGCAAAGTTCCGAGTTATTTTTTTGCGTGCAAACCCGAAGCTGTATGAAGATACTGCGAGTGGTTTGCACACAAAAAGCAGTTTGCCGCACAATCCGTCGAAGACACCTTGTCTTCTTGAGATTTACGGCAAACTGCGTAAAGAGGCCGCACTTTATGTTGCGCCCCTCACTTGACTGGGCAAAGCCCAGAATCGTTCATGCCGCCAACATAAAGCTGCGGCGTCGTTCCATAATGTATAATTGGCCGAGAATCGGCATTCCTAAATTTCTTCTTCGTCGACTTCCTCGCGAATGATATCCGCGCCCAGGCCTGCCAGCTTCCCTTCGAAATTGTAGTACCCGCGGTCGATGTAGTTCGTTCCGTACACGATCGACGTGCCGTTGGCCGCCAGCGCCGCAATGACGAAAGCCGCGCCCGCGCGAAGGTCCGGAGCCTTGATCGTGGTTCCCGCAAGAGCCGGGCAGCCCTCGATAACGGCGGTGCGCTCGGAAATGCGGATGTTGGCGCCCATGCGGTTCAGGTCGGAAATGTACGAGAAGCGCGAGTTCCAGATGGTCTCGGTGACGTTGCTGGAGCCCTCGGCGCAGGTGAGGAGCGTGACGATCTGCGGCTGCATATCGGTCGGGAATCCGGGATACGCGGCCGTCTTGATGGTGGTGGGTTTGAGCGCGCCCTTGTCGAAGATGCGGATCCAGTCGGAGCCTTCCTGCACGCCCACGTTGATTTCCTCAAGCTTGGCGGTGAGCGCCTCCTGGTGCTTGGGAATGATATTCCTGACAGTGATCTCGCCGTGGGTGGCGGCCGCCGCGACCATGAACGTTCCCGCCTCGATCTGGTCGGGAATGATCGAATAAGTGCAGCCGTGAAGCCTGGGAACGCCGCGAATCTTGATGATGTTCGTGCCTGCGCCGCGGATGTTGGCCCCGCAAGTGTTCAGGAAGTTCGCGACGTCAACGACGTGCGGCTCCATTGCGCAGTTCTCGATGACGGTGTTGCCCTCGGCTGTGCAGGCGGCAAGCATGATGTTGATGGTCGCGCCGACAGACATAAGGTCGAGGTAGACGTTGTTGCCGAAAAGACCGTTCGAGGCGTCGCAGGTGACGCGGCCGAATTCGGTTTTGTTGTCAGAACCGAGGCAGGAGAAGCCCTTCAGGTGCTGGTCGATGGGTCTGGGGCCGATGCTGCAGCCGCCGGGAAGGTAGACCTGCGCCTTGTGGAAACGGCCAAGAAGCGCGCCCATGAGATAACTCGAGCCGCGCATTTTACTTATGCTGTCCTGGTCGGCAACCCACGTGTTTATGCCGCGGGTATCTATTTCGACAATCTCCCCTTCGCGCTTGCAGTTCGCGCCGAGAGAAGTGAGTACGTCAAGCATTATTTTGATATCGGAGACGTCGGGAACGTTTTCCAGAACGCAGATATCGTTCGCGAGAATCGTAGCAGCCACGATTCCCACAGCGGCGTTTTTGCTGCCGCTGATGTAAACCTCGCCGTGAAGAGGTTTTCCGCCGTTGATGACAAGTCTTTTCACAAGAACCCCTATGCCCTTCTTCTTAAGTAAATCCCTTTAGTTTTTTCCTAAGTAAACAATTCAATTTAAGCCGCCCGCGAAACCCGCAATTGCCGGTGAGATTATTCCGCGTGCGAAAAATTCAATATTTATCCCCAACCGCCGAAACGCGGTGCGTAAAGCTTCTTTGAACCCGGATCCTCACTCACTCGCGGACAGCGCAAATGGCTTTAACTTCCTCCGGTCGAGAATCGCTGAGTTTCGAGCTATTTTTTCGAGCGCGACCCCGAAGCTGTACAAAGGTACTGCGAGAGGGGAGCTCTCGAAAAGCAGTCCGCAGCAATCCGCCGCAGGCACCTTTTTGATTACCGTACTTCGTCGAAACAAGTACTCAAGTTTGGAATGAACCGCTAAATCCATGACCCTCGCGGACTGCGCAAAGAGCCGAAACTCAGCGATTCCTCAGGACTCTTCGAACATGTCGTCCTTCATCTCAATATACGTATTGAAAACGTAGTAGGTGTAAATCATGTTCCCGATCGTGCGCAGCATCCAGTTCGCCGCGAAAACGATCACCGAAAGGACCGTCGACTTGAGTCCGTAGCCCACCGCCAGCAGCGCCGCCTCGATTGCCAGGTTGTAGATCAGGAACGCCAGCGTGCGCGGAATCAGATACCAGCAGTACGAATTCACGATCTTGATGGCGACCTTGACCGCGCCCTTTTTGAAGGCGATAATGCTCGGCATCATGAACGAGACGTACATCGCGTAGAAAATGACCGCGAAGAACAGCAGGAACACGATGATCGCCGTCAGCAGTATCATCGGCAGGATCTGCATCGCGTCGCCGGCAATGACCTTCTCGATGGAAAGCGCCAGCGGCATCGTCGCGTAGACGAGCGCGAAAAGCAGCAGCGCCAGCGAGATGAACACGAAGAAGAAGTAGCCCATCATGCTGAAGAAGCGCTTGTTGATGCCCTCGCGGAAAAGCGTGCCGCTCCGTTTCTGCTTTTTGTTCTGCTGCGGATGGATCGTCGTGAAGCAGCTGACGTACATCACGTACGAGTAGCCCGAGTAGAGCAAGCCGCACAAGATCGCAACGCCCAGCATTGCCGCAATCGCGATAAGTACCGACACGGCCATCAGAGCGGGCTGCGTCGCGCGGTTCCTGATCCAGCCGGCGATATCCGTCAGCGTCTGTATGTAATTTGTCTGAAAAAGCCTCGAGAACGACCCGAACTCCTTCGTGAACGAATTGAACTGTACCGCGAAGCAGAGGACTGCCGTCATGAACGCGATGAAGATCAGGAGTATCGGGCGTTTTTTGATGCTTACCAACAGTTTTCTCATTTTGTAACTCCGGTTGTCTGCGGCGGGCCGGCGGCAAAGCGCAGTGGTCCGTTTTCGAATCCGTTTCCGTTCCGGTTTCCGAAAGAGCCGCAAATATAATATTATTAAAGATTTGAGCGCTTGTCAAGAATTAAATCTGCGCGCGCACCGGTTTTCAAGGTGTTTTTAAGTTGTTTTACAGCTGTTTTCAAGCTGTTTCAGAGCCACGCGAATGGGTCGTCCGTGCGGGCGAGAATTGTTTTCGCCTCCGCGACGTCGTTCGCAATCTGCTTTTCGAGCAGCTCCGGCGACTCGAATTTGATTTCGGGGCGGAGCATTTTTATGAACGCGACCCGGATCTCGCGGCCGTAGAGGTCGACGTCGGCGTCGAAAAGGAACGTCTCGATCGAGCGCGTGCGCAGCCCGAAGGTTGGATTTTTGCCGATGTTCGTAGCTCCGTCGTAGATTTTGCCGTCGACAAGCGTTTTTGTAGCGTAAACGCCGTCGGCCGGCGTCGCGAAGCCGCGTTTGGGCGTGATGTTCGCCGTCGGGAATCCTAAATTTCTGCCCACCGCCCTGCCGTGCGTGACCTTGCCGGGAACGGTATACGGTCTGCCGGCATACTCCGGGAACGCCCCGACGTCGCCCGTCGCGATCAGACCGCGCAGAAGCGTGCTGGAGACCACCGTGCCGCCGACCGTGACCGGCTCGATGACCGTCACCTTGAACCCGTACTTTTCGCCGAGTTTTTTGAGCGTCTCGGGATTCCCGCTGCCGCCGAGGCCGAACGAGTAGTTGCTGCCGACGACCGCGTGGGCAGTTCCCAGCTTGTCGCGGATGATTTCGCGGGCGAAGGTGTCGCAGTCCATTGCCGCGTATTCCCGGTCGAAGCTCTCAAAGAAGATGCCGTCCGCGCCGAGTTTCTCCATGATCCGCGCCTTGTCGGCGTTCGTCATAATGAGCCTGGGTTTGCCGGCGCCGCCGCCCGACAGCACCTCCATCGGGTGCTTCTCGAACGTGTACACCAGCGACTGCCGCCCTTCTTCGGCCGCGATTTTTACCAGTTCCGCGACGAGCGCCTGATGCCCCAGGTGGACGCCGTCGAAATTTCCGAGCGCCACCGCGACGCCGCGCGGGTCCTTCTTGTATTCCGAATACGTTTTGTTTCCGTAAATGCGCATCAGTCTTCCACTCCGAAAAACCTTCCGTGAACCGTTTTCACAAAGCCGTCCTTGCCGTCGCTGTCCGCGGGAACGAGCGTGCACGTTGCGAAAACCCGTCCGTTTCTGGTGAGGGGAACGTCCTCCTCCCGTTCAAAACCGTCCGCGAAAAGTGAATGCTCTTCCGCCGGCCCGGCGCCGTCAGGTATTAAAAACCTCGCAAGATCGAGAACAAGCGATTTTCCCTGCATGTAGGCGAAAAATTCCTTTTCCGACAGCTCCGCGCGCGGCCTCCCCGCAAACAGTGTGTCGATCGGTTCGAGAATGGTTTCAAGCCTGTTCCCGGCCGCCGCCTCCGCAAGTTCGGCGAGCGTCACCGCGTTCTCCGCTCTGAAATTTCCATAGGCGGTCCTCTTGAGCGACGACATCACCGCGCCGCAGCCGAGTTCCTCGCCGAGATCGTGAATTATCGTGCGGATGTAGGTGCCGCGGCCGCAGCTGATTCTGATTTTTGCTTCGGGAAAGCCGTTCCCGTCCCCAAGGCCTTCGACGCCTTCGAGTTCCGCGGTGTAAACCGTGACTTTTCTCGCCTCGATTCCCGCGTCGATTCCTCTGCGGGCGAGCTTGTAGAGCGGCACGCCGTCCTTTTTAAGCGCGGAGTACATCGGCGGCACCTGGAAAATCTCGCCCTCGAACGTTTTCAGCATCTCCGCGATTTTTTCCGGAGTCAGCCCCTGTGCAATATCCGCGCCTTCCGCCGGCTCGACTTTCCCCCACACGTCCTGCGTATCCGACACGAAGCCGAATCTCGCGACCGCCTCGTATTCCTTGCCGGCCTTGAGGAAAAAGTCAGAACACCTTGTGGCGTTCCCCACCAGCACCGGCAGAACACCTGTCGCCTCCGGGTCGAGGGTGCCGGCGTGGCCGACCTTTTTGGTGTGCAGGATCTTCCTGACCGCCGCCACGCACGAGTGGGAAGTCATTCCCGGCTCTTTGTAAAGATTGATAATTCCCGTCATTTTCAACTTGTTTTCGTCTTCAAACGCCTTCCAGCGCCTTCACGCACTCCGCGAGCGCCGCCGCATGAGCCTCTTCGATCGACTCCGCGCTGATAGTCGCTCCCGCGGAACAGGTGTGACCGCCGCCGCCGAACTTCCCGCCGACCGCCGCCACGTCAAACCCCGGCCTGCACCTGAGACTTATCTTGAAATCCCGCTTCACGCCGCTCCGGGGCTCAAACCCGGGAACGATCTCCGCCGGCTTTACAAGCAGCGCCATGTCGGTCCCGATGACCTTCATCAGCTCCGAGACAATGAAGCCGGCGTCGTCGAGCGTCGCGTGCGCCTGTCCGAAATATTCGTCCTTCAGCACCAGCGAAACCAGCCTCCCGCCGAGATGCATTTCCATCTTTTCAAACGAGCTTCCGATGAGTCTGAACGTCGACTCGGCCTTGTACTCGTAGTTCACCTTCGCGACCCAGTCGATCTCCGAGCCGGTAATGTCCACCAGCGCCGCGACCGTCCTGAGCGTGTTCCCGGTCGTGTTCGTGTACGTGAACCGCCCGGTGTCTGTAAGGATCCCGCTGTAGAGCCTTATCGCGATCGCATAGTCGATTTTGAGACCTTTTCTGTCAAAAAGTCTCGAAATCAGCGGGAACAGCCCCTCGCAGGTCGCCGCCCACTCCGGGTCCGTGAGCTCAAAATCCGCGTAATCGCCGCCCTCAGTGGGCAGATGGTGGTCGATCTTCACAACTGCCGGGAAGTCTCCGAGCGTCTCCAAAAAGCAGCGGTCAAGTCTTTTTCTGTTCGCGGTGTCGACCGTGACGCAGACCGTGTTTTTCCCTATTTTAAGGCTTTTTGTGCCGTCGGTGAACACGAGTCCGGCCGCCTCGTCACCGAGCAGATACCTGATCTCGTAGCTGGGAAGTCCGTCCAGGAAAACGCGCGCGTCCACCCCTGTGCGGTGAAGCGCGATCGCAAGCGCGGTGGCTGAACCTATCGCGTCGCCGTCGGGACTCGTATGCGTGAATATGCACACGCTTCCCGCAGCGGTCAGCATGTCCGTGACGCGGTCCCACTGTTCAAAAAAACTTTCGCAACCGGTTTTGTTCTCCATCTTTTTCCCTCTGAAACCACTGCTGCGGCATGCCTCGCGGCGGCTCCCGTAAACCGCAAAACGCCCCCGCAGGAGCATTTTGCATTCTCGGATCAGTCTCCGTTTTCGGTTGTTTCCGGCGTCGCCGCGGCCTTCCCGGAGGCAATGACCTCGTCAATGATTTTGGACATCGCCGCGCCCTCTTCGACCGAGTTGTCGATCACGAAGTTCAGCTGCGGCAGCTGCCTGATTATCATTCTCTTTCCGAGCATGGTCCGGATGAAGCCGGCGGAGGATTTGAGGCAGTTGATGCCCGCTTTTTTCTCCTCCGGCGTCCCGAACATGCTTATGTAGATCTTCGCGAACTGCAGGTCCTTCGTGAGTTTCACCTTCGTGACGCTGGTGACCACGGGAATTCTCGGGTCCTTCATGTCCGAGCGGATGATCTCGGCGATGGCGCGCTGCATTTCGCCCGCAATTCTTAATGTTCTGTCCATATTACCTTTCGTAAATTCGCGTTAAAACGCTTTCGTGCATTCACGCTTTTTGTGCATTCACGCTTTCGTGTTCCCGCGCCGCAATCAGTCGAGCTTCCTCTCGACCTGCTCCATGACGAAGATCTCGATAACGTCGCCTTCCTTGAGGTCGTCGAACTTCTCGAAGGAGAGACCGCACTCGTAGCCGGCCGCGACTTCCTTCACGTCGTCCTTGACTCTCTTGAGCGAGGCGAGCTTGCCCTCGTAGATGACTATGCCGTCGCGAACGATACGCGCCTCCGAGTTGCGGATAACCTTGCCGCTGCGCACGTACGCGCCCGCGACCGTTCCCACGCCGGAGATTTTGAATATCTTGCGGATTTCGACGTTTCCGATAACGTTCTCCTTGAACTCGGGCTTGAGCATACCCGCCATGGCGGCCTTCACGTCGTCGATCGCGTCGTAAATGACCCTGTAGAGCTTGACGTCCACGCCGCGTTCCTTCGCCATCTCGCCCACGTTGCCGATAGGTCTGACGTTGAAGCCGATGATGACCGCGTTGGAAGCCTCCGCAAGCAGAACGTCGCTCTCGCTGATACCGCCGACCGCGCCGTGAATGACTCTGACGTGAACTTCCTCGTTGCTGAGTTTCTCGAGCGAGCTCTTGATGGCCTCGACCGAGCCCTTGACGTCCGCCTTGACGATGATGTCGAGGTTCTTGACTTCGCCGGCCTTGATCTGGTCGAAAAGGTCTTCGAGGGTGACTTTGTTCGAGTAGGACATCGTCGATTCGCGGTTCTTCGCAATGCGCTCCTCCGCGACCTTCTTGGCGAGACGCTCGTCCTTGTTGACGACGTAGAATATCTTGCCGGCCTCGGGAACTTCTGAAAGACCCGTCACCTCAACAGGCGTGGAAGGTCCGGCTTCCTTGATCGTGCGGCCCTTGTCGTCGGTCATTCTGCGGATGTGGCCGAACGTGGTCTCGGTGAGAATCGCGTCGCCGGCGCGAAGAGTTCCGCGCTGAACGAGAAGCGTTGCCACCGGGCCCTTGTTCTTGTCGAGTTTGGCCTCGATAACGGTGCCTTTGCACTGCTTCGAGGGGCTGGCCTTGAGCTGCAGAATGTCCGCGGAGAGAATGACCGTCTCGAGGAGCATGTCGATATTTACGCCTTTTTTAGCGGAAACCGGCACGAACGGCACCTCGCCGCCCCACTCTTCGCAGACGATGCCCTGTTCCGCCATCTCCTGCTTGACGCGGTCCACGTTGGCGCCTTCCTTGTCGATCTTGTTGACCGCCACCACGATGGAGACGTTTGCCGCCTTGGCGTGGTTGATGGCCTCGATCGTCTGGGGCATGACGCCGTCGTCCGCCGCTACAACAATGATCGCAACGTCCGTGACCTGGGCGCCTCTCGCACGCATCGCCGTGAACGCCTCGTGTCCCGGGGTGTCCAGGAACGTGATCTTGTGGTCGTTGATCGTGACCGTGTAGGCGCCGATGTGCTGCGTGATGCCGCCCGCTTCGCCCGCGGTGACGCTCGTGTTTCTGATGGCGTCGAGAAGCGAAGTCTTACCGTGGTCAACGTGACCCATTACGACGACTACAGGAGGTCTCTCGGCCTCGTCGCCGACAACTTCCTTGTCCTCGGGATCCTCGATAAGAATCTCCTCGTTGCTGACGATGATCTCAGGCTCCGCGGTGATTCCGTAGCCGTCCGCGATGATTGCGGCGGTGTCGTAGTCGATTTCCTGGTTCTGGGTCGCCATGATACCGTTCTTGAAGAGGGTTCCGACGATCTCAGTGGCCGACTTCTTGATGAGGGCCGCGAATTCCGCAACGGTAAGGACCGGCGGGATCTTCACGTTGGTGAGCCTCTGAGCCGCGATTCTGGCCGCTTCATCGGCGGCGTTCTTCTTTTTGTTCGGCTTCGGGTTCTTCTTCTGGCCGGGGCGGTAGCTGTCGATGTAGTTGTTGTTGTAGGAAAACTCGTCGCTCTCAACGTCGGAAACGAATCCCTTCTCGCCGATCATGCGGCGCGCGTCGTTGTACTTGCCTTCCTTCTGCTGGCCGCCGGAATAACCTCCGGACTTTCTTCCGCCCTCGTTTCTCTTCTCGTTTTTCGCGAAGTCCTTGTCGCGGCCGCTGTCGCGTCTGCCGGGAGTCGTGGAAACAGGCTGGGAAGAAGCGGCGCCGCCGGTAGGTCTGGAAGGACGGAACTGGCCGCCCTGGGGCCTGGTCTGGTCGCCGCGGCCGGTGTTTTTCTGGTCCTGTCCGGGACGTCCCTGTCTGGCGCTCTGGTCGCGGTCTCTTCCGTCGGTTCTGCCGTCTGTTCTGCCGTCGCGGGAAGCGCCGGCACCGCGGTTGTCCGTGCCGCGGCCGTCTCTTGCGTTTCTGCCGGCGTCCTGACCGTTTTTGCCGTCACGCTGCTGAATTTCGGACGCGGGACGCCTGCGAACGGTGCCCTGGCCTCTCTGCTGCGTGCCCGCGGTGCCCTGAGGAGTCTGTGCTGCACCCTGAGAGGGCTGCGCAGCGCCGTCTGTCTGGGGCTTCTTCGCGTCGTCTTTCGCGCCTGCGGCTTCTCCGCCTTCGGTCGCAGTCTGTGCGTCTGCGACAGGCTTTGAGTCGCCCGCGTTTTGGGCATCGGAAGGGGCGGCGGACGTTTCGGACGCCGCTCCCGCGTCGGTTTTAGCGGTTGCGGTGCCTTCCTTGGCGTCCTGTTCCGCAGGGGTAAAAGTAGCCTCTTCGGTCTTTTTCCCGTCCGCAGGTGCCGTTCCGGTAGGAGTCTTTTCTCCCTCGGGCGCGGTCTTGACGGGTGATCCGGAAGAAGCTGTCGCAGAAGTTTCCGGAGTTCCGGAAGCGGCGGCGGTTCCCGTAGGAGCAGCGGCGGAAGCGGCAGTAGCAGCGGTTGAAGAAGCGCCGGGGTTGGCGGCCCTTCTTCTTATGCGCGGTCTCTCCGCGGTGCCCGCGGCGGAAGTCGAAGCGGCGTCCTGCTCCTGCGCCTGTGCAGCCGTGCGGTCGGTCTTCTTGTCCTGTTCCGCCTTCTCTTTGGCCTTCCTGGCGCGCGCGTCCATGTCGTCGTAGCGGCTGCCGTCCGTAACGGTCACAAAGCCGCTTCTCAGGTTCGAATCGGCCGTTCCGGCGACTCCGCCCCTGTTTTTGGACGTTTTTGACGGCTGCGAGACGGGTTCGCTGTACTCGACCCTGCGCACTCTCCTGATGACGCCCTCAGGCGCGCTTGCCGAAGAGCTCGCGCCGGTTTCCGCCTTCTCCTCCTGCTTTTCGGTCTCTTTTTCGTCCCCCGCGGGGTTGAAACCGATGTGCTTGAACAGACGCTCCACGTCCGCGGCGCTGATCTCGGTCTCGTTGCTGTTGAAAATTATTCCGAGTTCTCTGAGTTTGCTCTTAACTCTGGTCACGTCCAGGTCGACCAACTGCGCGATCTGTCTGACTTTCATACTCTCGATTTTATTGCTCAATATTTTGTCCTCCGTTTACGCTCAGCCATTCGGCGAACTCCTCGCTCACCCGGCTGTAAACCTCCGGTCCGACTACCGTGTCGAAGCTTCTGGAAAGTTTTTTCTGCCTGACCGCGGCAGCCATGCAGTTCTGGTTTTTGCAAATGTAGCAGCCGCGCCCGTTCATTCTTCCCGTCGGGTCGATCTTGATCTCGCCTTCGGGCGTCCTGACTATTCTAAGCATTTCCCTTTTCGGCTGTCTGAGGCCGCAGCCCAGACACATTCTTACAGGAATTTTCTTCTGATCCGTCGTTTCAAACACCCCCCGGCGTCAGGCCATGATGCTCGAAAGCTCGCTGCGGTCTTCCTCGGCGCCCGAATCGTCACCCACGCCGTTGATGTCGATTCTGCATCTGCAGAGGGTTGCCGCCAGCGCGACGTTGATACCCTTCGAACCGATGGCGAGCGTGAGGTCTTTGTTCGCGATGGTGACTCTTGCGACCTTGCCGATCTTGTCGCGCCTCCTGCCGTCCTGCGCCTTCTCGAGGTCGTCCTCTATAATAACGGGAACGTTCCTCATCACCTGCGCGGGGCTGAGCGAGTTGGCCACGAATTCCGCGAGATCGGGGCTCCAGCGGATCACGTCGATCTTCTCGTTGCTGAGTTCCTCACCGATCGCGTTTACTCTCGTTCCGGCGTTGCCGACGCAGGAACTGACCGGGTCGATGTTCGGGTTGTTGGAGTAGACCGCCACTTTGGAGCGCTGGCCGGGCTTTCTCGCGATAGCCTTGATTTCAATGATTCCCTCCGCGATCTCGGGAACTTCCTTCTCGAAAAGCTTGCGCAGGAACAGTTCGTTCGTTCTCGAAAGTCTCAGCGTGGTGTCGCGGTTCTTGCGCCTTCTGTCGTTGTCGTCGTTCCTGTCGTTCTTGTCGAACGGGAGAAGGATCGCGCGGAGCATCTGGCCGGCGCGGTAGTTGTCGTTCGGGAGCAGGTCGCCCTCGTTGAGAACGCCTTCCAGCTTGCCGAGCGAGACGAAAACTCTGCGCTTTTCCTTGAAGCGCTCCGCCTTCTCGTCGTAATATCTGCTGACCTCGACGCTCTGAACCTGGCAGGAAACGATCTCGTTGGTCATCTTCTTGCACTCGAGCTCAACGTTCTCGCGCTCGCGCTCTGAAACCTTCTGGATGAAAAGCGTCTTGATCTTCGAAGCGGTCGTGCGGCCCATCTTCTCGAAGCTGGTGGGCGTAACGTCCGTGTAGAGCTCGTCGCCGACCATGAACTCGGGGTCGTATTCGCGCGCTTCCTCAAGAGAAATCTGCAGGTCGGGATTGTCGACCTCCTCCACAACCTTCTTAACGGTGCTGACAATGATTTCGCCCGTGATTCTGTCGATCTCGACCGCGTACTTTTTCGCTCTCGAATCCTTCTGATCCTTCATGCCGAACAGGGGCGCGTCGCTGTCCTTCATCTCGTAGCCGCTCGCAATCGCCTCTTCAAGGCAGGTGAGGACCTCTTCGCGGTCCATCGACTTCTCCTCAGCGAGCTTGTCGAGCGCGCCGAAGAACGCGTCCTGATAATTAATCTCGTTTTTTCCGTTTTTCTTTTTTCCGGTTGCCATTTTTCCTGATTCCTCCAATATTCGTTTGATATTCGTTTAGTTTGCGGCGTCTGAAATGTTTAAATCCGTTTCCGCGTTCCGCGCCTTGTGCCGCACGCCGGCGTGAATGCGATATGTTGGTTATATGTTGCCGGTGCGTAAAACGCTGCCGTCAAAATTCAACCGTCAGAACTCTATCGTCAGAACTCTATCGTCAGTTTCACGCTCGCGACGTTCTTTCTGTCGAGCGTCACCGTTTTGCCGTTCCCCGTGTCGAGAACGAGCACCGAAGCATCGCGCTCCGTCACGATTCCCGTGAACTGTTTCGCGCCGTCCACCGCCTTGAAAAGGCTCACGTCCACTTTCTTCCCGCGGTTCCTCTCGAAGTCGCGGTCGGTTTTGAGCGGCCTGTCGAGTCCCGGCGAGGACACCTCGAAAATGTACGGCTCGTCGATCGGGTCGAGTCTGTCGATGATCGGGTCGGTAACGTCGTTGACCGCCACGCAATCGTCAATCGTAATTCCGCCCTCCTTGTCGATGTAGAGCCTCAGATACTTGTTCGGGCCTTCCTTCACGAATTCCACGTCCACAAGTTCGTAGCCGAGGTCCGCGACCGGCTTTTCGACCGCCTCTCTCACGGCGGCCACAACTTTTCCGTCTGCCATAAAAACTTCCTTTCGTCGAGAAGACTTTTTCCGGCCGGAGGCGCCGCCTCCAAAAGAAAAGAGCGGGTTTGTTTTCCCACTCTTTTTCTCTGCCGTCTATCTTCTTCGCGTATATTATAACAAGTTTTCACGGCTTGTCAACACTCTTTTTAACGGTTTTTCCGGATTTTTCCCTTTTTTTAGACTTTTTCGGGCATTTTCCGCGTGTTCCCCGCGAGTTTTTTCCGAAATAAGCCGGGAACCATTCCTACATCTCACCGCGGAGTTCCGCAATCACCGTCTGACACTTGCCCGCGATTCTGTAATAGTGGGAAGGGTCTTCTTCGTGCTCTATCGCCGCGTCTCCGAAACCGCTCCATAAATGCATCACATAGTTCAGAAACGAGATTGCCCTGCCGTCGCCGAAATCCGACACGCAGTCGAGAATATACTCCAGAGCGTCCGTGTCCGACACACCCTTCGCGAGTGTCCTCAAAAACACATATACGCTGTTATCTTCTCTGCCTCTGTTGGCCAGTTCCGAGAGCGCAGTTTTCTCAAAATCGTCATAGAGTCCGTTCGCGGTAATCCGTTCGATCAGAAGCTGCCGCCCTTCCGCGACCTCGCTCATAAGCGCAATAAGGCTCTCGCATGCGTTCTCGAGTCCCAGACCGTGCGCGTTTTCAGCCGCCTCCGGAAGCTTCTCCAGCGTCTCCCTGCTCACCTCGAACCGCTTCTCCGCAAGTTCCGTTAAAAGGTATGCCGCCTTGTCCGCGCAAGCTTCATCCGCGTCCAAATCCTGCCTCCTGAGCCCGCTCACATATCCGGCAGTCTCACGGACCGTTTTGTCGAGCCGGAGCATCTGGGTACCGGACGGCAGAACATACTCCTCGTAAAAATCCCGCGGCGTAAAGCACGACGCACTCTCAAGGAACATATTTACGACAGCCGCCAGCAGTTCCTCGTCTCTCGGATCTCCCAGAACACTGTCAAGGTACGCGCGCGCGGACTTGCCGAAGGTCATTTCCGACTCAAAGTCCAGCCAGTTCCAATCTGTCTCTATATCGTATTCACCGTTCAATATGCGGGCTTTCTCATACTCGAGTAACGAGTTCATAAGCCTCAGGGATTCTTCCCGCCCTGTCATATTTTCGATTTCTTCCGGAATCGTTTTGTCAGCCGCCATTTTTCCGCCTCTTTCTCATCACCGGGTCGATCTCAACGCCCGCCTGCCCCGCGACGTACCCGATTCCCGTGCAAAGCGCACAGAACGGAATCACGAAAAGCGCGGTCAGCGCCGTCACCCTCGGAATTATCGCCACGCCTCCGATCACCCTGTAGAACCAGAAGAACGGGACGGCGAGAATCATTCTGATGTAGTTGTTTATGTTGGAAATCGCGAACTGCGGGTGGTTCACCGTGAAGTTCCTGTCTGCGATCGCGATCATAAGCAACTCGAAAAGGTAAACGACCGTTCCGGCAGCGCCGCCGATGACGAACCCCTTCGCCTTGTAGCGCGCCCAGCCGTAGGGAAGCCTGTCCTGAAGTCCGTAGGCGTTGCCCTGAACGACCAGCATCGCGGCGTAAACGACCGTCGCCACGACCGAAAAGACCGCCATCGGAACGTCGGTTGTCGTGTACCTCGCGAAAATCATCAGAATGAGCGGGAACGCCGCCCACCCGAGCGCCACCGCGAGCATGTGGATCAGAAGTATCCTGGCAACGCCCTTCGCGTGATTTTTGATTGTTTCGCGTGCAAAAACGCTCAGTTTCATCGGAATCCCTTTCCTTTGCCGCCGTCTGCTCAATAATTCTTCACGTTGCGCTCGATCTCGCGCTTCGACGCCCGCTCGGCCTCCTGGTCGCGCTTGTCGTAAAGCTTTTTGCCGCGGCCCACGCCCATGAGCAGCTTGGCCCTGCCCTTCACGAAGTAGATCTCAAGCGGAACGAGCGTCACGCCCTGCTGTTTTACCTCCGCGTAAAGCTTCAGGATCTCCCTCTTGTGGAGCAGAAGGCGCCTTTTTCTCAGCGGGTCGCGGTTGAAAATGTTCCCGTGCTCGTAGGGGCTTATGTGCATGCCGCAGATAAAGCACTCGCCTTTTTCGATGACGGCGTACGCCTCTTTAAGGTTCACCTTGCCCTGCCTGATCGACTTGACCTCAGTGCCGAAAAGCTCGATTCCGCACTCGACCTTGTCCTCGATAAAATACTCGTGGAAGGCGTTTCTGTTCTGCACTATTATCTTTTTCTGTTCTTTGGAATATGACATCTTTTTCCTTTTTTGGGAAACGCTGATTTAATGCTCTTTACGCAAGCGGCGAAGGCCTGACTGCGTACTCTTGAACGTAGTTCGAAAGCTTCAGCTGTTCTATCTAATATAAGGTGTCTCGCGACATATCTGCTGCCGCTTGCTTTGCGCGGACCCGCATGTGTCTCCGCTTGGTCTCCGTTTTAGCCCGCACTTACCTTAATTCAACGACGCCGCAGCTTTATGTTGGCGGCATGAACGATTCCGCGAAGCGGTCAAGTGAGGGACGCAACATAAAGTGCGGCAACAAAACCCTGCCGACAGCGCCTCAGGCGGCCGTCCGCAGGGTTTCGCAAATTCTCCGTCCGCTTTTATTTGGCGGTGTCGGTAGTTCTCTTTTCTCTGATAACCGTGACCTTGATCTGGCCGGGATATTGCATTTCCGCTTCGATCTTCTTCGCGATGTCTCTGGAGAGAACCGTCATCTCGTCGTCCGAAATTTCGTCCGGTTTGACCATGACTCTGACCTCGCGGCCCGCCTGGATCGCGAACGTCTTGGAGGCGTCGACGCCCTTGAACGAGTTGCAGATGTTCTCGAGCTTCTCGATTCTCTTGACGTATGACTCGAGAGGCTCGTTTCTCGCGCCGGGTCTCGCAGCCGAAATCGCGTCGGCCGCCGCAACGATGACCGAAATCACCGAAGTGGGTTCAACGTCGCCGTGGTGCGACATGATCGCGTTGATAACGACGTCGTTTTCCTTGTACTTTCTGGCAATCTCCGCGCCGAGGTCGACGTGCGTTCCCTCGTTCTCGAAGTCAACCGCCTTGCCGATGTCGTGAAGCAGTCCCGCGCGTTTCGCAAGGTCCACGTCCACGCCGAGTTCAGCGGCGATAATGCCGGAAATCTTGGACACCTCTATAGAGTGAATCAGAACGCTCTGGGTGTAGCTCGTTCTGTATTTAAGTCTGCCGAGGATCTTGATGATCTCGGGGTTGAGCCCGAACACGCCCGCCTCGAACGTGGCGTTTTCGCCCTCTTTGCGGATGGTCGCGTCGAGTTCCTTCTTCGCCTTTTCGACGACCTCCTCGATCTTGCCGGGGTGGATGCGGCCGTCGGCGATAAGCTTCTCAAGCGCAATTCTCGCGATCTCGCGCCTCACCGGGTTGTAGCTCGAAAGAATTACCGCCTCCGGTGTGTCGTCGATGACCAGGTCGACGCCTGTCGCGGTCTCGATCGCGTTGATATTTCTGCCGGAACGGCCGATAATACGGCCCTTCATCTCCTCGTTGGGAATCGGAACGACCGTAACGGTGACGTCGGAAACGTAGTCCGCCGCGCACTGCTGAACCGCCGTGGCTATGATTTCTCTCGCCATTTCGTTCTTTTCGTCGGCGAGTTTGGCCTCATAGTCCCTTATAAGGGCGGCCTTGTCGTGTGTAAGCTCGCTGTCGAGATTCGCGAGCAGCATCTCGCGGGCCTGTTCCGCCGAAAGTCCGGCGATCTTTTCAAGCTCTTTCTGCTGCCTTTCGTAGAAGCGGTTCGCCTCCTCAAGCTTTGCCTGGGCGGCCCCTTCATTCTCTTTGATCGCAAGCTCACGCTTCTCCAACGCGTCGAGTTTCTTGTCGACGAGTTCTTCTTTGTTGGTCAAGCGAGCTTCTTTTCGCTGCGCCTCTTCACGTTTTTCCCTGACTTCCTTGTCCAGATACGAACGAAGCTGACGGATTTCGTCTTTGGCCTGTAAAACATATTCACGTTTTTTATTTTCGCCCTCTTTGACGGCGGCTAAGACGATTCTTCGGCTCTCCTCCTCCGCGGTGTTGATTGCCGCTTCGGCCTCGAGTTTTCTCTTTTCGTAACCGTCCGCGCTGCCCTTGGTGTAGCCGTCGTCGTAGGCTTCATCCTGTGCTGCGCGAACCATCTCTTCAGTCTTGCGGGCGTTTGATTTCCGTGCGGCAAGCAGGATAATCAAAAGCACGACTGCCATCAGAACGATTCCGGCAATCAGCCCGACAAGCGCGGAAGTCAAGGAGAACGGCTGTACGCTGAGCATTTCATTGTACATCATTTAACGCTCTCCTCTCGTTATTTATTTGATTTTGGATTTATCTATGTTCCGAACCCCGCAGGCGCGCGGTTCTTGAATACATCAAAATCAAAGACATTCTAACACACTTCCGCCGCCCTGTCAAGCACAAACACGAACCGGTTTCAAGCGTTTCTCAAGGTTCTCAACTTCCAAAGTTCTTCGGGACGGCGCGGGAACGTTACGCGGCCAGCCCTCCTCGCGTCCGCGCACGCCTATCAAAAACAAAAGCGGCCTGAAAAGCCGCCCTTGTCCGGTAATATGCCGCCGTGTAAGCCGCCGTCAGTTGTACCTGACCCAGCTCCCGTTCACATACTCCACAAAAGTGTTGTAGTGGTCGGCGGTGTAGAATATCCTGCCGTTCGAGCCGAAAACGATCCTCTTCGACCCGCGTTCGCTCTTGCCGTTCGTGTCTATGTCGCACTCGGTGTAGGTGACTCCGGACGTTCGCGGAAGGATGCCTTCGCTGTTGCGGAACGTGTCGCCGCCGATCGCCTTGCCCGGCGCGTATCTCTGGACGTTTCCGCTCTTCCAGCCGAGTTTTTTCGCCTCCGCCTTCGTAATGAAATTGGAGGGCAGCCGGCCGTACGTTTTGATGTAGAGCGCGACGTGATCGCGGTCGAAGTAGGAGCCGTTTTCGTCGATTGGAGGCGCCGTAGGCGCGGGGGTTGGAGTAGGTGTAGGTGTTGGAGTGGGAGTGGGTGTAGGACTCGGCGTTGGAGTGGGAGCCTGTGTCGGACTCGGGGTAGGCGTCGGGCTCGGAGTTGACGTCGGCGCCGGGCTCGGTGTAACCGTAGGCGCGGGCGTCGGGGTCGGATCCGGTGTCGGAGCGGGAGAAGGCGTCGCGGTTGGCGCAGGTTCTGACGCCGGAGCATCCGTGGAATCGGGCGAAAACGCAGGCGCTTCAGTTACTTCAGCCGCTCCCGGCGTAAACTCCTCTTCCGCGGTTGGCGAAAGATCCGCGCCTGCAGCCTCCGTTTCCGTGACCGCCATAACAGGCGTCGTTTCCGGAAGCGTGCCGCCCTCAAAACCGTTCTTAATTACAGGCCACAGTTTGATCGCCCCGAATACCGCGGCCGCGACCAGAATAATCCCTATAACAAGGGGCAAAACGACCCGCTTCGCCCTGTTTTCTTTTTTGTTTTCGTTCCCGTTCAACTTGTTTCCCTCAATAGTCAAAAAGTGCCGCGCCACGTCGGCGCAAAACTATTTCACGTATGTAAACACCTGCATATCGTCGGCGCCGCGGTTCGCGAACGCGTAGTAAGGAATCAGCGTCGCCACGGTCTCCTCATAGCCGCCCTTCCGCTCGCTGTAGAGCGGCGCGTTTTCGGGTTGCTCCGGCCTCACGAGCGCCGCCGCCCTGATGCACGGAACGCCCTTCAAGGGTCCCTCCGCATAATACTTGAAATTCCTTCCGCCCTTCAGCACGATTCCCCGCAGCGGCTTCGGGTTGTCGCACCCCTCAAGACAGTAGACGACCGGTCCGCGCATGACCGCGCACCTTCCCGCGTCGAAAACCACCTCGCGTCTCGCCTCGACGACCTTGATCTTCATCCCGAAATCAAGCTCGACCGAGCCGCCGTCCGCGACGTCAAAACACGCGTACCCTTTTTCGGTTTCGTACTTCGCGTCGCTCCACCACGGAACGCGCACAGCGAGCGTCACGTCCGCCCCTTCGACCGTAATTTTCACCTTTCCGTTCTCCGGGTAGCGGGTCTTCTGCACGATGCGTATCGTCTTCCCGCCGTGTTCGAGCTCCGCGGTGCTCTCCATGAACTGGTGCACGTAAATGACCGGCCGCTCAGGCGCCGCGAAGTCCGCCGTGTACATGAAATCCCCTAAAGATGGGATAAATCTGACGATATTTGGCGGACAGCACGAACAGCCGAAAACCTCGCTCCGCTGCATCGGCGGCGTGTTGATTGCGCGTCCCGCCACGCTCGTGTCCCTGTTATCGAAGTACTTCACGATCTCGGTGGGGTTCTGGTAGAAGAACGACTTCCCGTCAAGCGACACCGACGACAGAAAACCGTTGTAGATGATGCGCTCCACCGTGTCCGCATATTTCGAGTCGGCTTCAATGAGCGACATTCTGCGGGCAAAAAGCGCGAGGCCAATCGCGGCGCAGGTCTCCGTGTACGCGACGATGTTCGGCAGGTCGTAGGGCACCGTGAACGCCTCTCCGTGGGAGGAGGAGCCGATGCCGCCGGTGATATACATTTTTTTGAGAGTGATGTCGTCGAAAATCGCCTTGCACGCGTTTTTGAGCTCTTCGTCGTCCGTCAGATACGCCAGGTCCGCCATCGCGCAGTAGAGGTAGCACGCCCGCACCGAATGGCCTTCTGCGGTCAGCTGCTCTCTGACGGGAACGTGGCTCTGGTTGTAGCTCGCATTCATCCAGTCCGGCTTGTTTTCCGCCCTTTTCCCGCGTTCGTCGACAAAGAACTTCGACAGCTCGAGGTAGCGTTTCTCGCCTGTTTCTTTGTAGAGCTTGACCAGCGCCAGCTCGATCTCCTCGTGCCCCGGCGTCGTGAACCCGGTGTCGCGGTCGGTTTTAAACCGCTTTTCGATGTAGTCGGCGTAGCGAGTCATCGCGTCGAGAAGTTTCCTCTTCCCGGTCGCCCTGTAGTACGCAACCGCCGCCTCCATAAGGTGCCCCGCGCAGTAGAGCTCGTGGTTGTCGCGCACCGTGAAACGCGAGTCTTTCGCGAACAGGATGTAATAAATGTTGAAGTAGCCGTCCTCCATCTGATTCTTTTCGATCAGGTCGGCGACCCTGTCCACGATCCGCTCGAACCGCGGCTCGCGCTTCTTTTGGCACAGATAAGCGACGCCTTCGATCCACTTCGCGACGTCCGAGTCCCAGAAAATGTGCGGCCTGTTCGGCATTCCCTCTTTCCAGTCAAACCTGAACGCGTCGAAGCGGCCGGTGTCGCTGAACCTGTCGTAAACGGCCTGCACGGTTGTCTTCCTGACGAGATTCTGGCGCGTTTTCCAGAATCCGCTGGTTATTTCCACGTTTTCAAAACTGACTTTTTCGATGCTCATCGTTTTTCTCCCCGAAAGCATGTTCAGGCGGTCAAAACTTATTCTCAGCCGCCGTACTTGTAGAAAACTCTTCCGATCGGCGCAGAGTCTCCGTTCTTGTAGAAGCTGAAAACGTCGCCGAACGTGTTGTTGTCGGCCCACTTGAAGCCGATCGAGGCGTTCCCGGAGATGCCGAGAACCGACTTGGGAACCGCGACCATCAGCATGTCGCCGTTGATTCTGTACGTCGCCTCGCCGCACTCCGTCACACTGTACGTATCCGAGTCCGCAAGCCTTCCTATCCTGGTTTTGCCGTCCGCGGGCTGCGCGTAGTTCACAACAAAATTCGCGCCCTTCCAGCCCTTCGCGAGGTCCGTCGAGATGTAGAGCGTCATCCAGCCGTTCGTCGAGAAGTCGTTGTCCTGCGGCGACGTGATCGCGGCCGCAGTCTTCACGAAGAAGTACACGTTCGCGTCGTCCTCAGCTACCTTCATTTCTTTGATGTCGTTGCGGTTCGTGTTGTCGGTCTTCTTCTCGAAAATACTGTTGTTGCGTCTGACCGTGTCGCCCTCGTAGTCCTTATAATAAGACTGAACGTCGTTCCACTGGCTGAAGCCGCCCGCGATGTCGACAGTTTTCCGCGTTACCGGCGCCTGCCCGAACGTGCCCTTGTAGCGCCTGATGTACGAGATCATCTGCATGTAGTAGTTGTCACCGTAGCCGCCTTCCATCGGCTCGATGTCGCGGCTGCAGTTGGCGTCCGCGTTGTCGACGAAAACGATCGGTTTCGAATTGGAAGATGACGGCTGCCTCTGCGCGATCCACTCGTTCCAGCCCGTGATGAAAATGATCTCCGGGTCGACGCCGAGCGCCCACTCGAACTGCTCCGCGAAGTTGTAGCCGTAATAATACGCGTTCGGAGACGTGTCGTTGGCGCCGTTGTGCCAGCTGCGCGACCTGTCCTTTGCTCCGTACCACGCCGTGTAGCTGAAAGTACACGTTCTGTTATGCTGCGCGACGGAAACGTTCACGACCTCCTTGCGGCCGTTCAGTCCGTAAACCGCGTTGTTCGAGAGCAGCCTGCCGAATTCCATCCACGGGAAGCCGTCGTCGGTCCTTCCCGCGTTCGGCCAGACGCTCGCCTTGATTCTGAAAAAGTTCTTCGCTTCGGAGGAGAGCTCCGAGTCGCCGGGAACGCCCACGATCATCGGCTTTCCGTCCCACTTGAACCAGATCGACTCGTATTCCGGATGTCTCTTGTAAATTTCGGTGTAGATCGCGTTGATCGTCTTGCCCGAGCTGGAGTTGGTGTAGAAGCAGACCTTCGGCACGTTCCAGCCGGCGTCCTGGTACTCTTTCAGGATCTTCATCAGCGCGAGGGCGTTGTTCGTGTACGTGTGGGCGTTGGTGGTGTCGAAGCACAGGAAGTCGATTCCGGCGTCCGTCAGCATCTGCACGTGTTTGCGCAGCACCCATTTGTCGGAGGACGGATAGTAGCCGAACATCGGTTTGCCCCAGAAATGGAACGCGTACAGGGCGCCGCCGCCGTTTTCCATCCACTTCGCCTCGGATTTGATCGCGTCGGGGTCTCTCGCGATGATCGCGGAGTTGTCGCGAAGGGTCGTATCGTGGAAGCCGATCCACAGGAAGTAGAAGATGCCGACGTAGCGGTTATTGCGCTGCGTGTCGTTCGCGCTGCCGTTGACGAGCGTTCTGGAGAGGTCGTCGATGCCCACCGTGTAGGAATTGGCGTAGCTCGCGGTGTTCACGTAGCTGTCGCCTGCCGGCGTCGGAGTCGGGGTCGGCGTCGGCGTGTTTGTAGGCGTCGGAGTCGGCGTAGGTGTAGGTGTCGCCGTGGGTGTTGGGGTAGGCGTAGGCGTTGGTGTTG
>JAEEGI010007459.1_pt1 | contig 24504 bp, 14 predicted proteins | sample 8958751 | NCBI WGS metagenome assembly JAEEGI01 (sample SAMN16246545, study PRJNA631951) | gut metagenome | biome: gut microbiome; feature: rumen; material: KS-attached | host: Bos | place: Iran: Karaj | collected 2018-10
TGCGGATATTGATGTGGAGCTGTGTCCGGTATCGAAGGCGTCGCAGTCGCTCTCACCTCTTTTGGGAAATCCGCTTAAGCCGCCGTACTGACGAAGATGTATGAATCCATCCCTTCTTCCGGTAAGGATCTTGTGAGTATAGGATTGATGCCCCACATCCCAGATGATCTTGTCTTCGGGAAGATCAAGTGAAAGATGCAGCGCCATGGTAAGCTCAACCGAACCGAGATTGCTTCCCAGATGCCCTCCGGTCACGGATATGGTCTTGATCAGGAATTCTCTTATCTCCTGTGCAAGCGCATCATATTCCTTAGGATCTATATTCTTTATGTCATTTACACCCTGTATCTGATCTAAGATCATTTCACTCACCTGAATAACGAATTCTTATTAATTTCTACTTCGAAGCTATCGGCACCTTTTTAAGATTAGTACATCCCTCGAAGGCATATTCACCAATAAGTGCCAGGTCTTTTCCGACTGTAACAGTCTTTAGTGATGTACAATCTCTGAATGCGTCATCACCGATGGAAATGATACTCTTCATCGTGACTTTAGTAAGCGAAGTACATCCTTCAAAAGCACCTGCCTCTATGCCTTTCACATTCTTTCCCAGCTTTATGCTCTTAAGGTTTGTATCATCCTTAAATGCGATATAGTCAACGCCCGTTACCGGGAACTTCACACCTCTGTAACTGATCGTCGCAGGAACGGATAATGTCCTGATCACAACTCCGGGAGAACTTATGAGAATAACCTCTTCGTTATCCAGATTATATATCTCGTATCTTAATCCCTTCTTATCGGCAAAAGTGATCACATCGCCTATTATCCTGTTTGTGATACGCTTTTTCGCTGCCACGTCCTTAACCTTGATATTGAATACTGCTGTATCAGGTACATCCTCAAAGGCGTCGCTTCCAATACTGATATCTGCAGATGATATAGTGACTTTTGTGAGCGCCGTATCTCCTTTGTACGCCTCATCGCCCAGTTTCTTAACCGTAACTGGCAATACTGCACTCTTTAGAGAGATCATACCTGCAAAGGCCCTGTCGCCTATGGAAATAACAGTTTTAGGTATCGTAACTTTCTTAAGTTTTGTATTACCTTCAAAAGCACTGTCTTCAATTCCCGCTACGCTGTACTTATTCCCTTTGTAAGAAACCGAAGCGGGTAATTTCAGGGACTTAAGCTTACCCCTGGCCGCGTCTGTCAAACCGGCTACAGTTACCGTCTTAGCATCATATGATCTGACCTTAAATATGATACCCTTCTTATTTGCAAATGTTTCCGTATCGTCAGTGATAAGCGCACCCAGAGTTTCCTTAGCAGCGGCATTCTTCATGTTGAACTTATACTCCGCACTCTGAGATACGCCCGTAAACACATCTCTGCCGGTGTTTTCTGCAGACAGATTATCAGACTTAACTGTTATGTTTTTCAGGTTCTCGCATCCGTAGAACGCTCTGTTGCCCAGTTTCATAAGAGTTGCCGGAAGCACTGCCTGTGTTATGTTTATGCATCCCTCAAACGCACTGTTTTCTATAGTCACAAGTTTTGACGGAAGATTCAGGCCCGTAAGAGCCACGCATCCTTCGAAAGCACCCTCACAGATGGTCTCTGTCGATTTGCCGAAGGTAACCTTATTAAGTGCCGTACAATCCGCAAATGCTCTGCTGTTAATGATCGTAACATTTTTGCCGATAGCAGCTTCTGTTAACTTGTCATTACCGCTGAATGCATTAGCGTCAATCCTGGTAACCTTGTACGTTACGCCTTCATTCTTAACAGTAGCAGGTATCTTCAGTTGCGTTACTGACTTACCTTCGTCAATGCCGCATACAGCAACCTCTGATTTTCCTGCGATCCTGTATTTGATCCCGTTTGCATCCGTAAAGTACGCCTTGGTTATATCAGAGATCCTCTCTCCCTTACCAACAACATCCACATCAAGCACATAAGTCCTGATCGCTTCCGCAGGATATTCGCTGAATGTATCATCGGTATCGCCGTTTGTAAGCATCTCGAAATCAAATCCTGCACCCAGCTCAGATTCTTCTTCAGTTCTTACGTAATTAGTAGTACTGTAGGATCTGTCAGCAGGATATACATAGACTTTCAACTTACCCGAACCGGTCTTAAGAGCAGTTAATCTCTCCTCGTCATCCAACTCGGCTACATCTCCCGTAAATTCATATGCGTACGTAAGCCCTTCTGCTCCGGTAGTCGTAAAACTATACACATGGCCGGAATCATCGACAGCATTTACTTCACCGGAAAGAGTGGAATTGATATCAGTGATAAGTCCGACGCTTTCACCTGCTTCAAGTGTGATCAGACCTGTTCCTTTGCTGACTATATTACCTATAGTCTCTCCGTTCTCACCTTCCATGGCAGCCACGGCACTTACCGTAACCCCTGTTACGGCTTTAATTGTCTCCATTTCGGAAGGATATGCAACACGTTTGATAAACTTTTTAGTTGATGACTCAGCGTCATCTGTTGCTTCAGATCCCGCGTCATCACCTGATCCCGAAACCTCCCAGCTGTAATCGTTATCAAACTCATATACAGGTATTTCGGCGTCTTCTGCCCCGTTGAAATATTTTGCATATAACTGCAGTTCTTCCGTGACCATATCTCCTATATCGGATTCGCTTAAGCCTTCGGTTTTATTTTCTTCTATGACCTTACCGCTAGTCATATCCACCTTCGTATAGCTTACGGTAAAGTCTTCATCTGATGCTGTAATAAACTCGTCGATATCATATATTTCACCAGGCATCAGTTCGGGGATCAGAACCCTGGTAAGAGTCCTGTCTGTTTCACTCTTTCTGGCTGCAAACGTCATATATCCGGCTTCTGCCTTGGCCGTTCCCGAGTTCTTAACAGTACCTGTCACTCTGTAAACGCCTCTGCCGCCTGTAGCTTCTACAGACATATCATATACATCTACATCAGGGCTGAGTTCCTGTGTTATGGTGGTTCTTGCGGTATGACCTTTGCTGTCCGTAACGGAGATGATAACCTCTGCCTTTTTTGCATCCTTATCAAGTTCAAGGGATCCTGCAAATGCTGCTCTGTCTCCTCCGGTCAGATCGGGTACGGTCAGACTCGGGACTGTAATCTTCTCAGATTCTCCATCAGGATTATCCTGATAATCATAAAGTAGACTGTTGCCATCAGCATCCACGGCAGTTACGGTTGCGCCCGTAAGTGTGTCAAATCCGTCATTTAGTACCTCAAATGAGAAGGTTGCTCCGTCTGATACATTCGCGTCAATGAATCCCGCATTCTTAATTCTGGTGACCGATGCCGGATCCACCCAGAATGATACAGGATATGCGGCTGCATCATCCCATATAGGATATGGAACAAAAGCATCGCGGTCAAAATCATTCCCGTGTACAACAGCGGCTTCCTCCATAGTTATAAGCCTGGAGGGAACTTTTCTGGTAAGACCGATCATCCTGCCGTCAGAAGTTACCTCAAACGCCACATCATCATAATGATTACCCAGATGACTTGTGATCTGAACAGGTCTGGTCGTACCTTCAAGGTTCTGAGTACTCTCACTGCCTACCGCCTCTGTTCTTGCACACCACATCTGTGTGTCCGTCAGCTCACCGGATTCTTCACTATTATCATTTTGAGCCGCTTCAGGCCATACAAAGTATATGAAATGTCCGTCTGTTGATACATCAAACGAATGTATATTACCGGTAAGGTCCTGTTCAGAACCTTCTGTCTCTTCAGCTATCCTTCCGGTCACGATGGGAACCGGAGGCTTGTAGTACACCGGTGCTCCAGCATCCCCTGAAGCGTAGCTCTTGTCAATATATCTGTATTGTATTTCCTCAAGAACTCCGGTCTTAACAACCTTATCTTCACACATAAGAAGCTTGGATACATTGACAGCCACGATATCAGGATTCTTAAGCCAGCTTAAGTACAATCCGTTATCCGTATCTATGAATCTCGGATTACTGATCTCAGGTGTATATGACTCACCTGTATCGGAATTGATCTCCTGTCCGGTCATGATGATCGGCGCGCCGAATCTGTCTTCACTCATATCATAGGTGATCAGATACAGCTCCCTGTCATTAAGTGTATGCAGATTACCATCAGTATCGAGCGTATATGCCAATACTCCAAGATCAGTTCCATTTCCTGTAAATGCTGCCGCATCGCTGTCCAAGAGCATAGCACTGTCGGGATGCTCAAGAAATACTGCCGTAGGATCTGATATGCCTTCACGGTAGTATCCGAAATTCTCCTTCATGGCATCATGCTCGATATCTTCATGCAGCATGACATCAGGCAGATAAGGATAGAATACCTGACCGTAAACATTGTCATTATACGCCTCTACTCTATCGCTTGCGCTGTCTCCCAAAGCCTTAAGTCCCGGAAGCGTAGACAGGGTTTCCATGCCTTCATTAAACTTCCCTGATGAAAAATCATAAGACCTGGCCGCCATCATAGAACTTACGGGATAGAGCATGTCTCCGACCTTGGCGCCTTCGTCCGACTCAACTTCAGGTTTATTACCGCCTGATGAGTACTGTCTCTTCTCATAACATACCACCATCTTATCGGCGTTCATGAACAGGCCAAAAGCCTTATCGGAAGCAAAATCACTGAAATCGGATCCGATCTGTTTACCTTCTTCATCAATGGTAGTTCTGGTGATCTCTTCGATGCCATCCTTAAGCGATCCATCCGGATCAACGAATCTTCCGTGGAGATCAAAGGCATTCTGCCTGATGATCTTGTCTTTGGTATCTTTATAATTCTCATTAACGGATGACCATACGATAAAGGCTCCTTTATCCTTCAGAGAATAGATCCTTGGATACATATCAAGCGTGCCGTCATTTTCCAACAGCTCCGGCACGCTCCAGCTGCCTTTGTCATACAGCGTGTAGTAAGCAGCTTCTGAGTTCTCAGGATCATTGATCCTGTCCTCGGGAACATTTAAGAATACAGCAGCATATCTGCCATTTCCTAAAGAAATCATGTCAAAAGCAGCATTCCGGCCTATCTTATCAGCGAAAGGTGACTCTCTGTAAGCGTTCTGTCCGCCTTCATCGATCGCGCCCAGATCCTCGATCTCACTGCCGTCAGGTCCTACTGCGGGAGCCGAATTATCCTCATCGAACATCCCTTCTCCGCCGTACCAGCTTAAGCCGCCATTCATGTAGCTCACATCCTGAACCGTAAAGGCGTCGATACTCTCATACAGATAACTGTCATCAGTATCACCAAGAGCATTCATAACAGTATTTTCACACACTGACTCTATTGTGCCGTTGTTAAGTATTTCCTCATCACCCCATAACTGGTAGGTCTTATTGGCAATTTCTTTGGAGAAAGTAAATACCAGGGCGGTGATAGATATTTTTGCGCTCAAGGTACATGAGCCGGCTGAGTCTGATTTTGTTCCGAATACCATATTAAAGTTCGCTTTACCGCTTACTTCAACCGAAAGCATGCCTCCTCCGATACCGGCGGAAACATCAAGCTTAATATACGGGTTTATACTGAACAGACCATAATTAGCAAATCTGCTGGAAGACGAATCTCCGTCGTAATCAAGTTCCAGCACGCTGATATTATCTTTATTGGACTCGTTTATGTAGTAGCGTTTGCTCGGGTCATTTGCATATTCCTTACGCTGTTCTATCACAAATGATGCGCTGCCGTTTAATCCAAGCGTTAGACCTATTCCGATGGTTACACCTACAGGAGTCGCATAAGTCATTGTAACCTTATAATTAGCCTGAACCGAAGCGGTTAGCATTATATTCTTGAAATACCATGAATCCGCATCATCATCATATCCGAAAGTCATAAGGAAGCTGAAGCCGAGATCCATCTTAAAGCTGTTGCCGAATTTCGGCTTTTTCTTCTGGGGTTTCTTAGCGTCTTCCAGTGCCTCATCAAACTCATTCTGATATCTGGTTGCGAGACCTTTCTGTTCAGCCAGCTTATCCTGTTTATCTTTTAATTCTTTCTGTAGCGCCTCCTTCTCGGATTCATCGGCTTTAGAGATCTTGTTCTCGAGCTTGGCAATCTCTGATGTTGTCTTACCGACCGTCTTAGCCTGCGAAGCCGCTTTTTCGGCTTTCTCCATCATAGCGTCCTTGCTCTTGGTATCTACTATATTCTTGCTGATACCGACCTTGACAACCTTGTTCTGATCTTCGTCAGTATAGATATCGCCTGTAACAGTTACTTTGTCAAAGCTTCCCTGCCATCCCATTTCTATCAGCGAATTAACTGCTCCGATGATATCAACACGGGCGCTGTCAGGGTCTCCGCCTGTCAGTGCATTTGCCACATTCACAACTCCGAGAGATGCCCTGAGTTTGATACCCACGTCCCGCGTAAGGAACCTGGTATCCCCTGCATAGAACGTCACTCTGGCAGTGGCACCTGCTTTGATACTGAGTTTCTTCGGATTAAAGTCAAATGTAAATATTCCGGAGTGATTATTATCCTCCTTACCTTCGATGACCTGGCCGTTATTGCCTGCTTTGTCATAGAATGTAAGCTCGGCTTTTGTAATATTCACGCCGTCTCTGTGGGCAGTCATCTGAATGCGGTATTCATAATCGCCGTCAGTTAATCCGGTATAATACCCCTCCTTTGCACTTGAAGTATCGATGGCACTATACTGTTCAACTTCTTTACCTGTCTTGTCTTTAACCTTTTCCTTCTGATAGAGATTAACGTCACTGACATTCACATCTTCCCAGGCTTTGATATGGATCTCCTCATTCCTGCCGGGATTCATATGAGTCATGGCCGCAATATCGCCGGCATAACACGTACCTGTAAATGTTAATGCGTAATTATATATCTTGTAATAATCCGGAGAAGACAGTTCAAAATATCCGTTCCCCGCCTTTCCGTCGAATGTACCGTATCCGGTCTCCGTTTCCTGGTCATCACAGAAAACCCTTATGCCGTTTAATCCGCGATTTGATTCATCCCCCGAGATCAGCAGTTTATCATCCAGGATCAGCCAGCCCCTGATAGGCACGGCCTTAAAATTAGAGTTGATGGTCTTAACGAACGTATAGTATATCTTACTGATCGGAAGCTTGGTCACATATTCGATAGACTGTCCTATGGAAGTACGAAACGGTTTATATGAGGGATGAGTATCGTTATATACTCCGTCTCCGTCATAATCGAGAGTACCATCCATCCATATGGTATGATATCCGGAGTTTTCCCTGGTTATGCTTCCGAAGGTATATGGTTTTCCGATAGAGATCTTTTCGGTATCTCCGCCGAGTTTGATCGTTTCTCCGCCGTGTTTGGTGATACCGACTTTCTTTTCCCCGGCCTCAACGGTATGGCCCACATACAGGATATCACCCTGGTCTTTCATTTTGCTTTTGTCGGATTGAGGATCGGGAGCTATGGTGATGGACGCCACATCATAATATGCAGTAAGTTTCAGATCAGACGAATACAAAGCACGGGTGTAATCCGAATTATATGCTACGCCGGAGAAATTAACCGGCGTGACAAACTCATTCACCGAAGACTGCTTCTGGTTATCTGTTACTGCCACATATGTATTCTTTTTGGCACCACCGGAATATTTGACTGCTCTCGGTCTCCTGAGCTGCATGCCCGTAATCCCGTAGTTCTGATTGGCCTTAGCCTTAACATCTATTGTATCAAGCATCGTGCATGTCAGAACCGAATCCGATTTAAACCCGTCAAACATGCCCTTAACATCTGCTTTGCCGGATACAGACGCTTCACTGTTGTCAAAGGTTACAGTCACGGTCTTCGGTTCAAATACAGGTACGAGCACATAGGTATTATCAGACTTATACAGATAATCCTTATATTTGATCTTAAATGCGTTATCAATAGTAAACCCTGCCGGCAGTATATCATCACTTAAAGGATGCGACAGGTCATTTGGCTTTCTTAACCTGAATCCCTTAAATTTAACCGTTTCATCAGACGCATATACCCCCTGGGTGGTTGGAGTTTCGCCCCTGGCTGCCTTAGATACAGTCAGTTTATCTCCTGATCTGTATAGTTTATTCTCTAACGGATCACCATTTCCATCCGTAAAATATACTTTAGGGTACTTCACTATATTACCCTTAAGAGATCCCTTATTGGCTGCATCAAGTGCTGTATACACCTGCTCTCTGTACTCGCTTCCGGAATTATCTATTGAGAAATTGTACTCGCTGTAGCCCAGCCAGACTTTATAAACAGATACTCTCGCACTGCTGTCGTCTATATCCACGCCTTTAGCCCTGGCCCACAGGATCGCATTGCTGATATTCCAGACCTCGTTATCATCACGTCTGAAGTAATCGGTAAATTTGTTTGTTTCATTAAAATGGTCGCTATCCGCCTCTGCCTCATGCCAGATTTCAGGTTTGATATAACTACCGTCACGGGTGTTTAAGCTTATCGCTGCTTTTCTTTTCCTGTCTATACTCCAGACAACACCCAGCCATTCATTTTTCTCATATCCGAAAACACCGTATTCGACTTTTACATAATCAGCACTCCTTAAGTCTATGGAAGATTTTACTACTTTCCATCCCTCGTTTCCGGAAAACTCTGCATGTCCGTTATATATATTATCCTCCCATGTTGTACCGGATCCTGCATTAAGCGCTTCCACAGTATCGGAATCGACCTCGACCCAGGTAATGTTTTCAGATTCTTCCCCGGATATCTCATAGCTGTCGCTCTTAAGGATGTCCGAAGATTCATCCCTCTCTGCGATAGTTACACAACAGGCGTTATCCTCAAGCACAGTGCCGCCTGTTGACCGCACTCCTATCCAGAAATGTGTCTCATAATCCCTGTCAGATATGATCGGAACTTCTACTGTCCTCTCCGTAACTCCGGCAGCAAAGAACAGTTCCTTACAGGTCTTCTCATAATCCACATCCGGCTGAGCATCGATCGCCTGTGTACCTACAGTAACGAAATCCATCTGATCGATTCCGCTATGCCTTACGACTGTAACTACGGCAATATCCTGATCGGGGGTGACAGTCAGATTCTTTTCTTTGATCGAATAAGTCAGATCCTCATGACCGTCATTGTCTGAGATATTCAGGTAACCGTTATAGCAGTCTCCGACCTCGGCACCTTCAGCATCCTGAAGCACATAAACCATTACCTCATCGGACTCTGACCTGGCATCATCTTTGACCCTGACTTTGATATCTTTCTTATACTCTCCGGGAGCAAACGTAAGACGCACGGTAACGCCCGGAAGAGATTCCAGGTTCTCCCTGCTCTCATCCCATCCCGACTGCATGACTTCAATAGTTTCTTCGGGTGCCTTTTCTTCCGTGTATTCGGTCCAGTCATACTCCGGAGCTTCTTCACCGGTCTGTGCAGAATATATGTTGGCAAGAGAACTGTTTCCTCCGATATTTGTCGAATCTTCAGTTATGTTGCTGTCTTTAATCGCTTTATCCGGAGCATCGGTTTTATCGCTGCTTGTTTTATTGCTGTCTGTTTTATTGCTGTCTGTTTTATTGCTGTCTGCTTGACCACTATCTGTTTTATCTGCCCCTTCCTCAGATGATTCAGTTTGGATCTGTGTCTGCAGATCTTCTTCGGTTGCGGCTTCGCCGTATTCTTCAAGAAGCGGACGAACGCCCTTAGCCGCAGGTAATTCCTTCTCACCGAATATTCCGCTGTTCTCTACACTTAAGGTATAGTCCTTCTGATACTCCGTAGAGACATCCACAGCCTTGAATAAGACTGATGCTTCCTTATCGGTACTGCCCTGGCGTACTACGCTGATAACCGTTTCATCGCCCTCAGCCGCATTAAGGATAGTCTCGTAGAATCCGAAAACTCCGCCCGGATATTTGGTTTCATCAGCAGCGCCTGCAAGCTTCTCCTTGAGCTCGGCTTCCGTTGCTAATATGTCGTCCTCATCCGAAGCGCCTTCCTCAGCGATCACGTCAGGCTGCGCTGCAAATGCAGACAGATCTGATGATGTAAACGCGAGCACTCCCGCCAGTGTCAGACTCAATACTCTGTTAATAGTTCTCTTCATATTCATTCCTTCCTTAGCCTTGATATCATGTCCGTCCACGGGTCCCAGATAAGTAATGCCCATATCCTCGAAGAACATGCCGGGAACGACCATACTCTTGATAAATCTCTTGGTCTTCCGGACCTTATCAACAACCTCGTCGCCCGCTTCCTTCATCCGGTCTAAGATCATTTTATTCACCTGAATTCAGATCACTTTGCAGATTTCTTAATTGTAAGATACACAACCTTGGCCCCCGCATACTCACATTTATCGGTAGGAGTAATGATCATGGCCATCTTGCCGGGTTCGGTATTAGCCAGATATGTTACTTCCAGCTTGCCGTCTTCGAAAGGCTTTTCGCCCAGCTCGTCGAAGCCTTTCGGAACCTTGATCGTGAAATCCGTTCCAAACACGGGAGTAACCGGTTTTCCTTCACTAAAGGTATATGACTTCGTCTTGTTTATCACGGTTATCTTATCAAGGAAATTGCTCTTCTGCACTTTAACGGTAATATCCACAGCCCCCGTGAAATTCTTTCCTATACCCGAGATCGTAGCGGTGTATACGCCTTCGTCCTGAACTCCCTTTAATTCTTCACCTGACGCATCGGTATAGGTGACCTTGAAATTCTTCGCACTAAAGGCCTGCTTAGCCCCGGTAGCGGTCCACAGCATGACAGGTTTTGGTGTCTGAAGCTTGCCCGTATACTTAACGCCCATATCAAGCGCCTTAAGCTCAGTCTTTACATTGGCCGGAGTCACATTAAAGCTTGCGGATACCGCATCGTTCCCCTTATAGCTGCCCTTGAATTTGACAGTAGCGGATGCAATGCCTGTATTAACATTGTTCTTATATGTAACGGTATAATTGGTGATCTTCTTTGATCCGTCTTCTTCCACCTGAAGAATTTCCTTTATACCTTTATATACCCTAAGCTGCGGCTTTATGGCCTTGGATGTATATGTCTGATCATTGACGGTTGCAACCCATACCTTATCAAGGTAAGAGTCGGCGAATTCCTTAAGCGTTGCCTGTCCGCACAGATCTGCGGAGATCTGTCTCATCACCTCGCCGGCTTTGTTAATTCCATACTCTTTTACGACGGCTTCTCTTAAAGCGGACGCATAACCCTTCGTAACCGTTACGGTACACTTTGCGGGAGCATTAGCCGTATTGTTGGTATAAATGCTGATAACGGATGTTCCTTCTTTTCTCGCTGTGATCATGCCGTAATCATCCACAAGGGCCACGCCGGTATCGGAGCTTGAATAGTAAGCGGTAGTATCAACGCCTTCAGTTGCCCATACGTATGTCAAGATATTGTATCTTTCACCCACATCGAGAGTGATGTTCTTCTCCGTGGGCTGATCCTTGTCATCCTTGCCGGGGAAATATACTTTCTCCAGAGTATAGGGCACATACAGGCGTGCTGACTGAGCTAATCCGGTCTCATCATAAGCCACAGCCTTTAATACAGCGTTGGAATTGATCTTAACAGATCCGTTATACAGGGTTGATTCTGTAGTCGGCTCCGTTCCGTCGACGGTGTAGTAGATCTTGGTTCCTTCCGGAGCGCCGCTTATGGTTACTTCTATCTCACTGTCATAGAGACCGCCCGGTAATGAAGCAGTAAGCCGGGGAGCGTCCTTCCAGATTCCGCTTAATGATCCGATGAGTTCTTCACAGCCTATGCCTTTATCGGAGACTACAGAGCCTGCAGGTATCACGATCGCGCCGTCGGCAAAACGGAAATTGGCGGGATCGAGCATGAAGTACAGTTCCTTGTTATTCCTTAAATACTGCTTGCCGGAGGAAGAACGGCGAACCTCTGTGATCGTTCCCCATTTCTCATCCGTATAATACAGGTTACTGGAAGCATCATAGTCATAGATTGCGACTTCCTGACCGCCGATATAGTTTACGGGACGGTCAAAGGTAACCCTCACACAGGCTCCGTCCGCATCTGTATTGAAAAGATAAACGCCGTCTTCAACGATCTGAGGGCGACCCTCCGAAGTATTGGCAATACTTGTGTCGAAGCTTACTGCTCCGCCTTCGGCGCTAACGATATTCGTTACAGATATACCGGAATCACATATAACAGTGTGTTCAAGCAGTCCGTCATTTGGCGCATTAATATAGAAACTGCTTGCAGGCTCGGTAGAAGGAGTCAGTTCTAAACCCTTATCGGGAACGTATACTCCCATGTATTCGTCCGAATCACAATAATAATCGCTTACAAGAGGAATATACGTATCTCTGGTATTATCTGCGATAAAGCCGTTTCCTGAAGCATTTTTTCTGCCGTAGATATGGAAGAATCTGAGTCCCTCAGTCGGCGAGATCGTTCTGGGCGGATTCTCTTCCGTGGTAAAGGGTTTAAGGGTATCATTTAATTCATTCTTATAGTTCTCCACCATGATGAACTGGTCATAGACCGAATTCCATCCTTCAGAATTATCCTTATGAGGTATTATGAGGGCCATATCACCGGTTCTTGCATAAGAATTAAGCGCAAGAGTATATTTCCCGGTATAATCCTCCCACTTCTTTTTTTCGGGATCATATACCTGCTTATCCGTGATGACCCAGACTCTTTCCTTCGGGATCCATCCTAAGAGCATCTTGGCAAATCCGTCATGATCCGCATCATTGCAGTCCATCATCGTCCTTGTCATAACCTTTTTGTCGCTTTGCATATCTTCGCGCTCGTTGCTGTCATAAGAATAATAGTCGATCAGTCCAAGATAATGTCCGGTCTCATGAATAAATGTCTCGATATAGTCGCCGACAACGTCCTTACCGGCAACTCCGTAATCGGATGCCGAATCCACAACCTGAACGAGGTAGGGAAGCCTGTAGCTTCCGATCACGATATCAGATGCGGTACGGTAGCTCCACCATCTGGTTGCCCATCCGGTATTTCCTCCGGCGCAGGCAAAATAGCAGGCATCGATCTTCATATCACCGTCTAAGTCAAACTCAGATAGTCTCTCATCAAGATACTCCAGATCCGTCTTATTATCGTTCTTATGAGCTTCTTCACTGATCACGCTGTTAACCCAGGAATTGACGGCATCCTGATATAATATGGTGTTATCGGTATTGTCTTTTCCAAACTGGTTATACCATTCCCTGTCATGTTCGGATACGAAGGAAGTTATCTCTCCGGTAAACTTAAGGTTCCCGAAAGATGCGCGCTGATAATAGCCCCTCAGACTATCCTTTGGATAATCCTTATTGGCAGTTTCAGACTTCATCTCATCAGGATGAGCGGCTGTGTACTCAGGATCAAAAGCCGGATCATTTGCAAAAATGCTTTTCGAAAGATCGTTCTTGAACTCATCAGTATACTTAAGATCCTTGAATTCGCTCATGATCACCAGCGCATGAACCTCTCCCTCTGAAGGCGTAATGGGAACAATACCGGTTATTTCTTCCCTGGCTCCGAGAGCCTCGATAAAGTCTGCCTGTCCCTGCCCATCAGGTACATATTCCGCCAGATTGTCGATCAGCTTTGCGGGGATCTTATTCTCCGCTTCTTTCATGGCTGTCTTCTCTTCTTCGGTGTATGGAACTATTGCTGTCAGAACATCACCATTATCAGCCACCAGCGAATCTGTTGCCGGCTCATCCGGTAATGCTTCCTCATACACGATCTCTTCAGATCCGGCATTCTCCACGATGCCTTCTTCACCTTCCATTGCATACGCCTGAACGGGAATTCCTCCCATACTGCCTGCGATCAAAACTCCCGCAAGGCATAGTGCCATCAGTTTCTTTCTCATTAGTCAGTCTCCTTTCTTCTGTTATATCCGATCCCTTCCGCAACTGTAATATCAGGTTCCGGACCGGATAGTCTCCTTCCTGTTTATCCTGTCATATTTCAGGAGTCAGAACAGATTCAGATCATTCTGAAATACCGGATTATCTGAAATGCCGCTCCCAATGATCATGCCACCGGAATATTATACGTCAGATCATTATCAACGGGCAATTAATCCTGAAATTATATAAAGCCCTAATGATCTGAGAAATATGCCAACGAAAAGATGGTATTTCCGATATCTTCTCACGATTCCCTTCCGATCATGTATTTGATCAGTTCTTCAAGGAATTCGTTCCTTACTTCAAAGCTTCCGATGATATCAAGGGCTTCGCCACTCAAACGTTCCACTTCATTTCCGGACTCGTCCAGCCCTTTTAGGGTAACATATGTTGTCTTATTATTTTTCTCATCGGATCCTATGGGCTTACCGAGCTTCTCCTCGGTAGATGTGACATCCAATATGTCGTCCCGTATCTGAAAAGCCAGTCCTATACAATAGGCAGCCCTGTCAACAGCGATAAATGTATCTTCATCCGCTCCCGCAAGCACTGCACCAATGGTCATGGCGGCTCGTATAAGCGCTGCGGTCTTATTCTTGTGGATATATATGAGCGTCTCTTCATCCGCAGGTGAAGTCTCAGCCTCAATGTCTGCGCACTGTCCGCCTATCATCCCGTATATACCGCTGTGATGGTACAGTATCTTGATCGCTTCAGCTATGAGTTCCATATCGTCAGCGTTTTGGGCCAGATCAAAAGCGCATGCAGCCGTCTCAACAGAGTAATTAAGAAGCGCATCTCCGGCAAGTATGGCTGTAGCCTCGTCATATTGCTTCCACGTGGTAGGACGTCCTCTCCTTAACTCATCCCCGTCCATTGCCGGCAGATCGTCATGAACCAGTGAATAATTATGGATCATCTCAATCGCAGCCATAAATGGAGCGATGAGTCTGCCGTCTCCGCCGCACAGGATATGTGTCTCGATCATAAGAAGTGGACGCAGTCTCTTGCCCCCTGCAAGGAAGCTGTAGTTGGAAGCCTCGATCACCTTTGAAGCGTGCCCTGATGCCTCCGGCAGGTATTTGACGATTATGTTCTCGGTTCTTGAAACTCTTGTGTCTAATTCCTCTTTAAAATCCATAATATTCTCCCGAATGATCCGATACGGTTTACATAACAAAGCAAACAAGATCTGTTATCCCCCTTGCTTAGCATGCTTCTTACTCGAAATCTTCTGTTTCGCCATCTGAATTGAGAGCCTGCACCTTTTTCTCGATCACATCTATCTGTCCATTCGCCTGTGCAAGAAGCTTCATGCCCGTCTCATATTTTTCAAAAGCCTGCTCTATCTCTATATCATTGTCTTCAAGATCCTCTATGATCTCGTTAATGTTATCGAATATCTCATCGAGAGTCATCTCTTCATTTGCTTCTGCCATGTTTGTCTCCTTTATTACAATTTCGGTGTGTGTGCTCAGTATTTTTATCATATAACCATTCTAAAAACTGGTGATGTAACTCATTCGGATCCGCATTTTCATCTAGTATATACAATACATCATAATCTTCGCCATAATCAATATTGATAATCATCTTCCACCTCATACTGTTTTATTCATATATCTCCCTCTTCCTGCCTTATTATTTGAGAATGCAACAGGTATCCTGTCACTTCCGGGATTCCCTTATGATGCAGTTTTCGAGGCTCAAATCCTATAAGATTATAGACCAGTTGCATGATAATACCGGCTCCAAAGGTACTGATGATTGTACCGATCCCTACAGATCCACCAAGCAGATATCCTGCTAACAGAACCACTGCCCAGAGAATCACTTCTACTAATCCAATAGGTATTTTAGGCATCCTTTTCCCCAGACCTACCAGCAGGGCATCCCTCGGTCCACAGCACTGTTCCGCGCTCATATATATCCACATTCCGATAGCCATGAACACAAATCCAATCAGCATAATAACTATCCCCAGCCAAAGATTATGATTTTGAGGAAAAGGATTGAGACTATTGAATGCCTGAACAAAATTACCGGTGAGCAGTGCATCTATGACTGTACCAAAACCGATCTTTTCTTTTAACAGAACATCTGTGACAAGAACTATTATAGCGATGACAGTCATACACAAGCCATAATTCAGTGGTATGTGTTTTGAAAGCCCCATTCCAAGGCAATCCCATGGAGCCAGGCCGATATTAGCATAAATAGTCATATGGACCCCCAGGGCAAATACCAGAAGACCCGCCACTATCCTTAACCATTCCAATACCACGATTTTTCGATTCATATCATTTTACATCCAATCTGTCCTGCGTCAGATTGAATTTCTATCCGACTGCAGCGTTCCGTCTTAAAAAATATATAAAAGATTCCTACGCAACCCCTGTGAAAAAACAATCCCGGATGAAGTCCGGGATTGAATATCTGCAAGCATATGCTACTCTTTGATCATCTCAAAAAACTCCGGATGATCCAATGCCCATCTGACCTTGAAATCCTCAAGTATCACATCGCTGTCCACATTGCCGGAAGCAGTCAGTGCATCAGTATAGAACTGTCTGAAGCCCTCCACAAACTGAGCCTGCATATCGGCAATGCGATCGTCAATATCTTCCGGGACATCATCCATCTGCCCGATTCGGCTGTAGACCTGCATTGTCCATTCATCCGCAGATTCACCTATAAAACGTAACTCTCCTATGGTCAGTTCTCTCATATCCGTATATATCCGGTCATCAGCTTTATGGCCGGATAGTCTCCTTTCTTTTTATTATTTTTCATTATCATCCCCGGATCCGTTATTCCCGTCGTCTTTAAGGTCAATCTTAACCATGCCGCCATCCGTACGCTGGTAAGCATCATAAGCTATCGTCATCGCTTTCCTGTCACAGACAACCATATATCTGGCATTGAGATGACCTGTTCCTCCCTTAATCGTATTATATCCCATCATTGAAGCAACCATCGTGAGGAAACCGTTTCCGCCATAATCTTTTATTTCTCTACCCCGTCTGATCTTTTCTGCAAGTTCCGGGAATTCACGCTGCAGCTTCTTAAAAGCATCATTGACCTGTCTTGCACCGATAATCTTCGCATTACCGTTAAGCACGACCGTAACCTGAACGGATCCTTTAGGCTGACCATACAGCCAGCTTTCAGTCGAAGCCTTGGCATCGTCGCATCCTGTCTCATCATCACTCGTGGCAAAATATGTCCCCTTGCCGATATCACCACTACTCAGGAAATGTCTGCTTCCGTTCTTATTCACTCCGGCAAGCTGCTTTGCAAGGGATGAGGCATCCTTCTGTCCCGGAATAGGTTTAATGGTGTGATACATTCTCTTCTTAAGCGGTGAATTTTTAAGCTCCTCACCGCCGTCCTCAAGCTCTTTGCTGTCTGCCAGCCTCGGTTTATGATCAGTCCATCCCAGCACATTAAAGTATTTGGTTACCATATTATCACTCTGCTCCGGACTGACTTCCTGTTGTCCTACTTTATCCAGAATCTCCGCCATGTGATTATCGATGCTTGCCTTTTCCTTCTCAGTCAGTGCAAATTCCTCATTCAGGTAGCCGTCCATCAGATCGCGATAGGATTTAAGCGCATTACAGAGAGCACCGTAATCGCTTTTATTGGATTGGTAGTTTTCATAGGCTTCTCCCGCGCCGCCTAACAGCCTGTCCTTGGCTTCCTTGCTCTTCTGATCTCTCTCGTCCCTCATTAAGGCAAGCTCCGCTGACACTTTTGTCGATATATGAGCGATCATTGCCTTTCTTATCTTACCTGATGTGAAGGTAGGATTCTTCTTCCTGAGATAATAGCTGCAGCTTTCATCTATTCTTTCGAGCAGAGTAATCTTCTCCTTCTCATCAACCATTGTATCCAGGGTATTAAGCAACTCCAGATCCGTAACAACCGAGTTATACTCATCAGAATTGCCGCCCCTGTCGTTATTCTTAAGCAGCACCTCCATCTGCTTGAGATCGAAATTAGCATAGAATCTTACATCCTTGGCGTCGTTTCCCACTCCCCCTTTTTTGATGTCTTCAGCTCTGGTTGACGTATTTTTTATCCATGCGGCCTCAAGATCTTTTTTTCGTGCCTCGTGTTCTGCCATCTTGCTGCTTATATTGCCTTTTTTTGATAACTTGAGTTGCTCCTTATGAGCCATCAGGTATCTGCGGTTCATGTCCCTATATCCGAATTCTGTCTGTGATTCGGTTTTCTTCTTTCCCGCTAATTCCTCATATTGTCTGATCTTTTTATCTTCTTCCCAATATCCTGGCATTGTACTCACTCCTTTCAGTCCCGGCCGGGTATTTACGAATCTGTTTCCAATGAATAAATCTCCAGCGGCTGCTCAATACATTTTTTAAACAGTTGGTGTATGAATTCCCTGCCATCTCCGCCCACAGTCATAAAGCATATCCCGGTATCAGGGGGATACTCCTTCTCAAGAAGGCTCTTCAGCGCGGAGAAAATACAGTATATGCTCTTCGGATCATTCCCGAATATCCCGTTAATAATGAAAACTCCATTCATCTCCTTCATCAGAACTACCGCTTCTATACCGTCTTTATCCATACATACCATACTGCCATCGGAGTATCTTTCCGGAGGCAGATCAAGCTCGGGAAACTGTATCAAATTATCATGGGAATGGCTTAATATGAATTCTACGAGGTCTTCCGAAGGGATACGATTGATCATTCTGATCTTTTTCCCTTTGCTCATTGTGGAAGATAAGGGTATATCCTCCATATCTCCGAGAGATCCAATAATTGAATCGTATTGTGAATCAATCCTGACAAATCCTTTCGAAAGGAGGAATTCTGACACGGAATGATCCTGATGAGACTCACTTCCTGAACCATCCGCGGATGTAAGGATGTCTTCCAGATTGGTGATCATGAAGATCGGAAGTTCCGATCCGGAGGGCTGATCCATAATAACCTCAAGCAGCTCATCCTCAACTCCCATGCCACGGTACTCGGGAACAGTGTATATCCTGTCTATTTGTATCTGACCTGGAAATATCTCCAGCGAGATGACACCAGCAGCAGCATCCTTTACTTCGTCATATGCTCCGAAGCATGTGATAAATCCTGCGCTGATCCCATAAAACTCATAACTGTTAAGTATTTCGATGAAATCCCTTACATTATCTTCTGAAATATATACAATATTCATATGCCTTTCCCAGCGTAATCATGTATATCCCTCAAGCTACTTAAGCCTGTTCGATATACAAGTATCCAATGGTTTGACAGCATTTGTCAATATAACAAATTGCTCATTTTCATTTTTATTTCCGATAATCTGTCAAGCGCAGCAATCGTAATGTGAATTTTTAACCAACCGGCTGTGTATCCGTAAATCCCACCCTGTACCGCTTAAACATCAGTATGAATATCCGTTACTCTTGTTTTTATATATCCGTCGCTCACATAAAGTTTAAGTTTATCGTCCCTCTTAACGTCCTTTGTACTCCGTATCCGCTTACCGCTTTCATCAACTGCAACCAGATATCCCTTATTGAGTTTATCAAGCGGGGAAAGCCCCTTCATCCTGGTGATATATACATCAAGTCTGTGTCTCTTATCTTTGATCCGATCCTGCATGGCGCTGAACAGATCCTCTTCCAGTTTCATCAGATAAGTACGCTTCTGAGTGACCTGATTTGATGGAGACAGGGATTTGAGTTTGATGCCGTATTTATCCGAGCGCGACCGGGCTTCCCTGATATGATGATCCATACAATATCCAAGCCTGTCCTGTAGCGTTCCTATCTCCGATGCGATCCTTGAAGCCTCATACACGGCTATCTCAGCGGCTGCGGAAGGAGTAGGCGCTCTTAAGTCCGCAACAAAATCAGCAATGGTAAAATCCGTCTCATGTCCTACTGCGCTGATTATGGGTACTGCTGAATCAAATATAGCCTGGGCCACGATCTCCTCGTTAAAAGCCCACAGATCCTCTATGGAACCTCCGCCGCGTCCGACTATGATACAGTCTGCTTTATATGCGTTAAGGGCTTCTATTCCCCGTACTATGCTCTCAGCCGCGCCTTCCCCCTGCACAAGCGCAGGATACAGGATTATCTGTATTCCAGGATTTCTTCTTTTGGCTATATCAATAATATCTCTTACAGCCGCTCCCGTAGGGGCCGTCACGACACCTAAAGTCCGTACATATTTCGGTATGGACTGCTTGTATTCGTTCGAGAACATCCCCCGCTCTTCGAGCTCAAGCTTAAGAGCTTCGAATCTGGCAAACAGGTCGCCCACTCCGGCCTTGGATATTTTTCTCGCATTAAGCGAATAGCTCCCGCCCTTCTCATATACCTCTATCCGGCCTTCGATCTCGACCTGAGTGCCGTTTTCAAGCCTGAACTTAAGAAGAGATGCGACAGACCTGAAGCACGTACAGGATATCTGCGTCTCATCATCCTTCAGCGTAAAATAAATATGGCCCGACTGATGATATTTGCAGTTTGATATCTCGCCGGTCACCTTAACGCTCTTCAGAACGAAATCCTGAGAGAACATGTTGCTGATATATTTTGTTATCTCTGTAACTGAATATGTTTTCATTATTTTCGCCGAGAAATGAGTCTTGAAATATATCCATGTATTTCAATACAGACTCTTTCTTCATCCGTGAAAAAAGTCCCGGCCGTTTATGCAAACTTGGCCAGGACACCATTAACAAAACTGCCCGATGAATCCTGACCGTATTTCTTGGCCAGTTCAACGGCTTCATTTATAGCTACCGAAGTAGGAATATCATCATCATACAGGATCTCATATACCGCTAAGCGGATTATCGTCAGATCCGATCTCGACATCCTCGAAGTAGTCCAGTTCTTGCTGTTCTCGTCAACAGCCTTATCTATCTCAGGGATCTTGTCCACGATCTTTAAGAATTTATCCTTCACATAATCCCGTTCAGATTGTTTAGCCTTCTGTGGCCATTCTTCAGAATCGAAATACAGGTCTACCTGCTCCCCGATCAGTTCCGGCGGATGAAATTCAACACGAAACAGCAGATGATATATGGATTCACGTATCGCTCTTCTGGTCATATGTCATCTGCCCTGTGCGCTTATTCCCGAGATTTTGACATTAACATCAGTAACTTCAAGTCCGGTCATATTCTCGACGCTCGTCTTAACCCTGTCCTGAACCATCTGGCAGGTAGCAGGAATATTATAGCCGTAATCCATGATAATATTTACCTGCGCCTTAACAGTTCTTCCGTTTACCGCAACCTTAACGCCCTTATTAAGCGCTCTGACACCTACCTTGTCAAGGATCTCAGCTGTCACGTCACCGGCCATGCCATGCACGCCTTCTATCTCCGTAGCCGCAAGCGCCGCTATCATACCCACAACATCATCAGCGATCTTGACGCTTCCGATGGGCTCATTCTTATCTGACAAAAGGATCTCGTCTTTATCAGCCATAATAACCTCCAATCATTTCCATTCCCATTTTCAGAACGAAAAAAGGTATGTCCGGAAGTACACAGACTCCCAATCCCGAGTATACCATATAAACCCTGTTATTCACAAGCAAAACACTATGTCAGTTTGAAGCTTATCGTGCAGGAATCCGTATTTTCCCAGAAGCTTATTGTATTATCGGATTTCCGCCTGCCCAGGATCCTGAATACATTCTGATCCTCAAGCAGATAATTCTTAAGACTCAGATACACATAATAATCAGAAGCCTTAACAGTCACGAACTCCATGCCCTGTTCATATGCCGAATCAAACAGTGCCTGCAGACCAGCTTCATCAACATAACTGAAAAAGGCTCCTTCCCTCACGAAATAATTGTCCGCAATGGCATTACAGTCAGGCAGTTCGACCGGGCTGTTCGGCGTGTGGGTCTTTAACAGTTCATACCCGGGAACACACAGATAATCATAGCTTATAGCCGGTATAACGCCTGTTTCACCGCTCTCGGTCCTGTAATTGGCATCTCCCCAGGTGGTGTCCACATAATAATAATTTCCGTCGGAATAAACCAGATTCCAGGCGTGATTCCCGTCCTGAATAGTGGTTCCGGTGATAAGCGTGCACATAACTCCGGCTCTCTCACACAGATACTGGGTAGCCTTGGAATACCCCTGGCATACGCTCCTGCCGTTGATGAATACTGAGCAGATATTCTGATTATCTACCGCATTCGTATCATAATCGGTATTCTTAATGATGTATTCGTAAATATATTTTATCTTCGTATAATCATCCCCGGAAGGCATGCCGGTCAGACACGCCAAAACGTAATTATTTATGGACGCCTGCCTTACTGCAACGGTATCCTTGCTCATGGTATACGAACCCTTAAAGCCCATGGCTTCCATGGATTCTCCTCTGGTATACCTCGTATATACATATCCTGAAACCCAGAATATCTCGGGATGATCCATCATAACGCAGTTAAAGATCCTGTTGATGGTTTCGGCATCGTCAACGTCTATGCCGACATTCTCAGACATAGTCAGAAGAGCCAGATACATCTGGTTATATACCCGCTTAAAATCTGCAGTAAGATGCTCATAAGCGAATTTCCCGCCGTTTGCCGCATAGGCGCTTTCCAGATTCTCATTGGTAAAAAAGATCAGACCGCCGATCCCGCCTGACTCTTCATCCGATGAAACCTCATATCCCTCTGCATCGGTACCTCCTGTATATGCATCGGAATAATCAGCATCACCTATATTATCCATATACGATGGCGTATAGGTTATAGTCTCTTCTTTTTTCGCAGGACTCTCCGCTCCGGCAGGAATCGCTTCCTTCTTCCTGCCCACAGGTTCGGGACGGACAACCTCAATACCCGCACAGCCTGTCAGAATACAGACTGTGAGGATAACTGCGATGATACGCATTATTATATTGCCGGATGTATTAAACCTGTTCATGATCCAAACCCGAATAATTGGTTTACATAATATCAGTAATTACTCTGCCGACCCGAATTCAGACAACACCAGATCCTTGTTTCGATCCAGCGTCATCCCTATGCTCCACTCATTTACGAATAACAAAAGCGGTCTGTCCTTTAAGTCCGCAACCTTCTTCATATCGGACGTACCTGTCAGATGAGGCACATCGACCTCATTATAATTCTCTATCCATCTGATATATTCGTAAGGTAGCGGCTCAAGCTTGATCTCCACGTTATATTCATTTTCAAGCCTGTATTTCAATACATCAAACTGAAGTACTCCGACAACGCCTACTATGACCTCTTCAAGGCCGCTGCCCAGTTCCTTGAATATCTGGATCGCACCCTCCTGCGCTATCTGCGTAACGCCCTTGACGAACTGTTTACGCTTCATGGTATCAAGCTGCCTTACCCTGGCAAAATGTTCCGGCGCAAACGTCGGGATCCCCTCATATTTAAATGAATCCTTCGGCACCGTAAGGGTATCTCCTATGGAAAAAATGCCCGGATCGAATACGCCTATGATATCTCCGGCGTAGGCTTCAGTCAGGATCTTCCTGTCATCCGCCATGATCTGCTGTGGCTGTGAAAGCCTCATCACCTTGCCTGACTGCACGTGCTTAACTTCCATCTGGGCATCATATCTGCCTGAGCATATCCTCATGAAAGCCAGTCTGTCTCTGTGCGCCTTGTTCATATTGGCCTGTATCTTAAATACAAAGGCACTGAATTCATTAGATACGGGATCTATGATACCTGCATCAGATTTCCTTGAAAGCGGCGTTGTAGTATATTTCAGGAAATACTTAAGAAAGATCTCTACGCCGAAATTGGTAAGGGCCGATCCGAAAAATACAGGCGTAAGATCACCGGCTCGTACTGCATCCAAGTCAAACTCCGCACTTGCACCGTCAAGAAGCTCTATCTCACCGGTAAGTTTCTCGTAAGGATCGTCACCGATCGCAGCCTTAAGAGCAGCTTCATCATCAATCGATATAATGGTAGTCTCACCTTCTTTGGTGCCCTTCTGTGTATCGGAGTACAGGCACACATTCCTCTCCTGCCTGTCATACACACCCTTAAATCCCTTACCTGAACCTATAGGCCAGTTAACAGGGCAGGTCGCGATGCCCAGTTCCTTCTCGATATCATCCAGCAGATCGAAGGTATCATTGGCGTCGCGGTCCATCTTATTGATGAAGGTAAATATCGGTATATGCCTCATGACACATACCTTGAAAAGCTTCCTGGTCTGCGGCTCAACGCCCTTGGCTGCGTCTATGACCATCACTGCTGAATCAGCTGCCATCAGGGTTCTGTAGGTATCCTCCGAGAAATCCTGGTGTCCGGGCGTATCAAGGATGTTGATGCAAAATCCGTCATACTCAAACTGCAGCACCGAGCTGGTAACCGAGATACCACGCTGCTTCTCTATTTCCATCCAGTCGCTCACGGCGTGTCTGGCTGTAGCCTTACCCTTAACGCTGCCCGCCAGATTAATGGCTCCGCCGTAAAGCAGGAACTTCTCCGTAAGGGTTGTTTTACCGGCATCGGGGTGCGATATGATCGCAAACGTCCGCCGGCGGTGTATTTCTGTATTTATATCGTTGCTCATAGTTTCTCCTGTATTAAATCATACTTTTA
>JAEEGI010007464.1_pt1 | contig 24498 bp, 22 predicted proteins | sample 8958751 | NCBI WGS metagenome assembly JAEEGI01 (sample SAMN16246545, study PRJNA631951) | gut metagenome | biome: gut microbiome; feature: rumen; material: KS-attached | host: Bos | place: Iran: Karaj | collected 2018-10
GAGGAGGGTGCGCTGTTTGGTATTGTTCTCCACCACGTCGTCGAGCCTGTGGATATAGTCGTCGCCGTAGTCCTTGCGGATGAAATAGTCCAGGTACATCAGGAACTCGGGAGTCGCGACCGCGCCCATGAACTGGGACGAGACGGAATATACGAGGTTGATGAACTCGCCGCAGAAGGACTTGAGGTCGGTCGGGGCGATGGAGACGCCGCCGAGCTCGCGAAGGCCGGAGATCAAGAAAGGATACATCGTGATGGCCACGCAATAAGGGTAGCCGGGAGTGCCGCTCTCGTCGTGCTTGTAGAGCACGTGGGACTCGAGGTCGGCGATGTACTGCTGGGCAAGGTTGCGTCCGTACAGGGACTTGATCTTGTCCTGCATGATGTAGCGGTTCTGCTTGATGTTGTTCTCCTTGTAGAGTTCGTTGCCGAGGGTGACGATGTTCTTGTGGGTGATGTTCGCGTTGGAGTCGAACTTGGAGCCCGTGGCGGCGTTGGAAGCCTTGATGTAGTCCTTGATGAAGTCGTTCTTCTTGCGAAGGTCCATGCCCCTGTCGAAGGTCTCGATATACTCGAGGGCCACCTTCTTGTTGATGGACATGAGAGACTCGACGACCTGGCGGCGGATCTCCTGGCTGGAGATCTTGTCGTAGGTGTAGAGGTTGTCAACGATTGAGACGACTACGTCTTCGGGGCAGGGCTGGCCTGTGGTGACATAGGCCAGGCGGATGCCGTTCATCAGTTTTTCCCGGTCGAACTCCTCGTAGGAGCCATTGGTTTTACGGACTTCCATTGTGTGGTATTTTTCTTATGTTTTAACCTTGGTTGATGTGGTTGGTGCGGACGGAGGTGCAACGGCCGGGGCCGAAAGGAAACAGACTGCCTTCCGACAATCTGTACACCCTCGCACACGTCCCTTCCGTACAAAATTAGGAAGGTTTTGTGCATATTATGAAAAATACTTTTAAAAGTTATTAACAATGGAATCAACAAAGAAGTTATAGCATTGATTCACTTTTGTTTAGGTAGAAAACCAAATTTGAATTATTCAAATCAATCGTTTTAACTCCGCAGTACTTTCTACTGTCTTCGCGACGAAGATAAGAAAGTTTTTCTAAATTTGTGACGGTCGAAGCATTTACATGATCCGGAACTTCAGATGAGCTCGGAAAGGAACAAGACTATAAGGATTTCCAAGGCGGATACCGTCCGTCTCGGGACGGGCATCCTTGCTCCCGGGGACTTGTCCGATACCCTCTCGTTCGCCGACGCGATCATCAACGGAGACATCGTCGAAGTCCTCGACATGCTTCCGGACGCATTCGCCGACCTGGCTATAGTCGATCCGCCTTACAATCTCAACAAGACCTTCCGGTCCAACCGTTTCTCCGCGATGCCCGAGCAGGAGTATGAAGACTACCTCAGGACCTGGTTCCACGGTGTCTGCGCCAAACTCAAGCCAGGAGGCTCCCTGTATCTTTGCGGCGACTGGAAATGCTCCTCTTCCCTCCAACGCGTAATGGAGGAGGAACTTACCGTGATGAACCGCATCACCTGGCAGAGGGAGAAGGGCCGCGGCGCGGCTTCCAACTGGAAGAATGCGATGGAGGACATATGGTTCGGAGTCAAGGACCCCCGGAACTATTATTTCAATGTGGATGCCGTGAAGCTCAAGCGGCGCGTCCTCGCTCCCTACCGTGAGGCCGGAAGGCCGAAGGATTGGGAGGACACTGCCGAAGGAAAGTTCCGCCTTACGCATCCCTCCAATTTCTGGGACGATATCAGCGTCCCGTTCTGGTCCATGCCGGAGAATACCGAACATCCGGCGCAGAAGCCCGAGAAGCTGATGGCGAAGCTCATCCTCGCATCCTGCCCGGAGGGCGGCATCGTCTTCGACCCCTTCGCCGGCAGCGGCTCCGCCTGCGTGACGGCGAAGAAACTCGGACGCCGCTACGTAGGGGTCGAGATCGACCGCGACTATTGCCTGCTTGCAGCCAAAAGGCTGGAGATGGCGGACACGGACAAGCGCATCCAGGGCTTCAGCAACGGATGCTTCTGGGAACGCAATACCTTAAAATGATCAGGCCTCGGAGAGGATAGCGGCCAGTGCTTTCTCCAGCCGCGGCAGCGGCGCGGAGAAATGCGTGCCGGGATTGAGCTCGAACACCACGGGGATCTGCTGCGCGGCGATGGTCTCGGCCACCTCGCGGGTGGCATCCTCCACCTTCGCCACACGGGCGTTCATGGTATTTTTCTCGCGCTCTCCGAGCGAGAGATAAACTTTCTGTACCGAAGAGGATACCTTATGCTTGGCAACCCACTCCGGGAAGCCGTCGTACCAGAGCGAACCAGAGACGGACGCGACTTCGGAGAAAGCGTCCGACTTGTGCGCCGCCCAGACGGCGAAGAGCCCCGACAGGGAGATGCCGACAAGGGCGCGCCGGGGATTGGCTATCTTGAGGGGAGCCTCCAGGAACGGGAAATAATCGGTGATCAGGCCAAGCAGCGTCATTCCCGCGCTTCCCTTGAACCACTCCCCTTTCTTCAGGCCCTCGGAAGGCCAGGGAGAGAAGCAGTCGTCCCAGTCGAAACCGGACACATGGACGAGCGTGCAGTCGAAACGCGCCGACATCTCGTCCAGCCACTTGAGCTCTTCCTTGGAAGGGGCTTCGGGCATAAGCAGGTAGCAGATCCTGTCCGATCCCGCCGTGGCAAGGTCGAACTGGAGGGAATGATATATGCGCGTCTGAAGCATGCCCGTAACGTTTTCCAATAGCCTTTCACAAAAATAATATAATGAAAAGAAAAATCAAACAAGTATTTTCACTAACTTAGCACGTCAAAGAGTACTTTTTATCCAATTATTCAATTATAACAGAAATGGAAAACACCAAGAAACCTTTGGTCCTCAATCACGCTGCAGTGCTGGTTGTCGACATGCTTCAGGATTTCGTCTATGGCGCCCTTACCTGTGAAAGGGCCGTCAACATCGTTCCCGCCACCGCGAGACTTCTCGACGCCGCCCGCGAGGCCGGCATCCCCGTCATCTTCTGCAACGACTGCCATCTGCCGAAGATCGACCGCGAACTCGAGATCTGGGGTGAGCACGCCATGGCAGGCACTCCCGGAGCCGAGGTCATCCCCGAACTTAACCTTTGCGACAAGGACTATGTAGTACCCAAACGCCGTTACAGCGGCTTCTTCCAGACCGACCTGGACATCCTCCTCAAGGAGCTCGGCGTCAACACCGTCATCATGACCGGCCTCCACGCCCACATGTGTGTCCGTCACACCTCCGCCGACGCCTTCCAGCTTGGCTATGACGTGGTGGTCGCCAAGGAAGCTACCGACTCGTTCACCGAGCAGGACTATGTCTATGGCATCGATTACCTCAAGACCTGCTACGGCGCCGACGCTTACTCCAACGACGAGCTCATCGCCGCATTCAAGGCACTGTAAAAGGATAACCACTCACATAATAGCCAATGAAACACTACAGACTGCTTATCGCGCTTGCAGTGGCATGCGCACTGTCTGCCGGCATTTCAGTGAACGCGCAGACAAGGCACACCTTCGCCAACCCTCTCGACGTCCTTGTAGGACATGAGAGAGGAGTACGCGGCGGCGAGCCCGTAGTCCTCATCTTCCAGGACGACTATTATCTCTTTGTATCACACCGCAGGGGCTACTGGTACTCCAAGGATTTCCAGAACTGGACCTATGTGGACGCCCCGAACTACCCTGCGGGTGTCGTCTCCGTCGTGGAGTTCAACGGCGAGCTCATCGGCTGCTCGATGAACAACCGCAACGTCTATAAGGCCATCGACCCCAAGAAGGGAGTCTGGGAGAAGATCGGAGAGCTCAGCAGCGACCGCTACGGCGATGCCAACCTCTTCGCCGACGACGACGGCCGCCTGTACCTGTACTTCGGCTGGTCGCAGATCATGCCGTTCCAGGTAGTAGAGCTCGACACCAAGACCTTCAAGGAGAAGACCGCTCCGAAGCCGCTGTTCTTCAGCGACATCAAGAACCACGGTTTCGAGGTCCGCAAGCCCGAGGACGTCATCTACTCCATCTTCAACGGCCGCCGCGAGTACAACCCCGAGGAGCTGCCCTGGATCGAGGGTCCCTGGATGACCAAGCACAATGGCAAGTACTACCTTCAGTATGCCGCCATCGGACTCGAGTTCATCTCCTATTCCCACGGTGTCTACGTCTCCGACAGCCCTACCGGACCGTTCGCTTATTCCGAGCATAATCCTCTGACCTTCAAGACCAGCGGATTCCAGGTGGGCGCCGGACACGGCAGCACCTTCCACGACAAGAAGGGCAATCTCTGGACCATCTGCATGATCCCCGCCCATTATGGCGAGGGTGGACGCGGCTCCGAGCTCGCGATCTTCCCGAGCGCCGTCGACAAGGACGGCGTGATGTATTCCGACACGGGCTACGGCGACTATCCTCAGTACTACCCTGCCGACCGCAAGGTCGGTGGCGCCGACAACTACACCGGATGGAAGCTCCTCTCCTACAAGAAACGCACTGAGGTCTCCTCCACTTCCGGCAACTATCTTCCGGTCAACGCCCTCGACGAGGACTTCCTCACCTGCTGGGCCGCCGAGACCGGTGATCCCGGCGAGTACTTCATGGTCGACCTCGGCGGCATAGCCAACATCAACGCCATCCAGATCAACTGGGATCACATCGGAGCGCAGCAGGCTGCGCGCCCGGCCGGCGGAGCCGCCCCCGGCGCGCCTATGGCTGCGCCCGCAGTCCCCGGCCCCGACACCCGCTACCAGTGCTACGAAGTCTCCGTCTCCCCTGACGGTAACTTCTGGACCAAGGTCATCAGCAAGCCCGAGAACAACCTCGAGCTCAAGCACGACTACAACGAGTTCGAAAAGCCCGTCAACGCCCGCTACGTCAAGGTGACCAACATCGCCACCTACGACAACGCCAAGTTCAGCATCAAGGATCTCCGCATCTTCGGCACTACCGACAAGATGAAGACCTCCAAGGTCGCCGACGTCAAGGTCGTCCGCAATCCTCAGGACCGCCGCGAGGCCGACCTCCTCTGGTCGCCCGTCCCTGAGGCCGACGGCTATGTCGTACGTTACGGCATCGAGCCCAATAAGCTGTACAACAGCTATATCGTGTACGGTAAGAATACCCTCTACATGCACAGCCTGAACACCGGTCCCGAGTACTACTTCGAGGTCGAAGCCTTCGACGACGGTCTCCCGTCCTATCAGGAGAACACCCTCGCCACCCTCGGAAGCGGCGCTGAGATCCAGATCGCCAAGCGCGGCGACGGTCCCCGCGGCAACTCCGGCTACCGTCAGGCAGCGGACACCAAGATCCTCATGCTGAAGGACGGCGTGGACGAGTATGTCTTCGATGACATAGATCCCGGCAACTGGGTGCTCAACCACTCCTACGGTCCCGTCCTCTGGGCCGGCCAGCTGACCGAGAAGGAGCTCATCTCCAATGCGGCCAACCCGCAGCCTACCGTCACCGCCACCCTCACCCTGATGGGTGTCGGAACTGAGATCACCAATACTCTCATGATGAAGGTTGTTCCCGGAAAGGAGAAGGGAAAGATTGTTGTCTACCGCACCAAATAACGGGTGAAGCTTAAGACACGTACTCTGATTCTGCTGAATATTGCCGTCTTCCTCGCCGGATGGACGGGAATATTCGGCAGAATCATTTCTTTAGGAGGCCTGCCCCTCGTCTGGTACCGTTCGATGATCGCGCTCGTCACCCTCGCCGCGGTACTCATCCTCATGCGCACCGCCTCCCGCCCCCGCCCCGGCATTTCAAGCACAGATTCCCCCGATTTGTGCCTGAAACGCGATTCCACCTCCGATTTAAGCACAAAACAGCCAGATTTGTTCCCGGGATGGCGGGCGGCGATGATGATAGCCGGCTGCGGCGTCCTCCTTGGCATCCACTGGGTTGCGTTCTTTGCCAGCATCCAAGCCTCCAACGTCTCCATCGGCGTCGCCTGCATCGCCACTTCATCATTCTTCACCTCCTTTTTCGACCCGGCCATCAACCGCCATAAACTCTCCTGGAAAGACTTCCTTATCAGCTTCATCGCCATCGCCGGTATCCTGCTGATCTTCAGCCTCGACGTACGCTACCGTCTGGGCATTGCCCTCGGTCTGCTTTCCGCTGCGGTCTATTCCGTATTCTCAATCGTCAACATCCGCGTTGCGTCATCCACCGGCCAGAGCAGCGCAAACATGCTCTTCTACGAACTGATCGGTTGCGCCATCTTCCTGGCTGTCTGCATGCCCTTCTACGTCCATCTCAATCCTGACCTCCCCGCAGTCCCTTCCAAATCGGACTTCTGGGGTCTGCTGGTCCTGGGATCGGTTTTCACAATCATTCCCTTCCTTCTGCAGATCCACGCCCTGCGGCACCTCTCAGCCTTCACGGTCAACATCTTCTACAATCTCGAACCTGTCTACAGCATCATCTTCGCCGCCATCATCTTCGGCGAGACCCGTGAAGTCGGTCCTTCCTTCTGGTTCGGCATCAGCCTGGTCATCATCTCCGTCTTCCTCCAGTCCCGCCGCTCCATCCACGTCAACTGATCCCCTCTCACCCTGCTCGGACTCTCCTACCCTTTTACCCTTCTACCTGCAGTCGAAGGATGCAAGAAAAACACCTTATCCTTCTACTTTCAGTCGAAGGATGCTGGGGAAACACAGTACCCTTCTACTTACAGTCGAAGGATGCGAGGAAAACGCCTTATCCTTCTACCGGCGGTCGAAGGATGTGAGGGTAAATGTTGGAGCGGAGAGAATAAATGAGTAATTTTGCAATGTAACTATCGGTGTGATGAGTATGGCCGCAATAATAGCTTCTGCTTTATTGGGAGTCGCCGCTGCTACAGCAGGCGACGCGCTGCCATATACCGTCCCGGTATACGGCGTTTCAGTAGAGGCTGACGTCATATACTGTGTCACCGATGGATACTGGACGGAAGGTCCCGACCACGGTCTGCCGCCGGCAGTAGATTGGACCAAGCCTCTCGGCCCCCGCCACCCACTAGGGTTGAAAATGGATATCTATACTCCGGAAGGCGACGAGCATATGACGAGGCCACTGCTCCTGATGATGCACGGCGGAGCTTACCTCATCGGCAGCAAGGACGAAACCGGACAAACGGAATGGTGCAAACATTTCGCATCGCTCGGATACGTAGCTGTATCAATCGATTACAGGCTCGGATTCCCGCTGAATAGACAGGGGATCCTCAAAGCGGAAGCGGACGCGCTTGACGACGCCCGCGCAGCGCTGAAGTATCTGCTGTGGCGCGAAGACCTGCGGATCGATCCGCAGAGGGTCTTCGCCGCCGGCACGAGCGCGGGCGGTGCCCTGGCGCTCGGCCTCGCCTACGGCGCCTCAGATTCCGTCCCTGCCAATCCGGCCGACTCTTCCTCCACCTCACCGTCAACCATCCCGCCCTGCCGCATCCTCGCCATCGGCAACCTCTGGGGTTACGTCCGCGATCTCGACATCCTTGAGAATGCCAATGTCCCCATCCTCTCTTTCCAGTCCGAATTGGATCCAGTAGTCCCCTACCAGGAGGGCTTCCCGATGGGCATCCGCCTGGCCGGCCGCGCCTACGGCACCAAGGCCGTCCACGACAAAGCCCTGGAACTCGGCATCCCTGCCGAACACTTCCCCTGCCCCGAGAAAGCCCACCGCCTCCACCTCGACAAGGACGGCATCCTCACGCAGCGTTTCTACGACATCCGCGACGCTATGGCCTCTTTCTTCGCAGATAACTTGGTGCAATAATCAAGTCCATTTCTCAACCAAACGCGCCAACATATGTTTATATCTTTGTGGAGCAGATGAGGGACTTTGCGGCAATAGATTTCGAGACGGCGAATGAGTGGCCGTCGAGCGTGTGCAGCGTCGGGGTGGTCGTTGTAAGGGAAGGGCGTGTGGTGGAGAGGCTGTACAGCTTGATACATCCGGAGCCGGAATATTATTCGTGGTTTTGCAGGAGTGTGCACGGCCTGGGTCCGGAGGACACTGAGGCCGCGCCGGTGTTCCCACGCGTGTGGGAACGCATCGCGCCGGCCGTTGCCGGGCTGCCGCTGGTGGCGCACAACGCCCGGTTCGATGAAGGGTGCCTGCGGGCGGTGTTCAGGGTGTACCAGATGGATTACCCCGATTACGTGTTCCTGGATACGCTTGCGGCGTCGCGGCGGCATTTCGGCAGGATGCTGCCGAACCATCAGCTGCAGACTGTCGCTGCCGCCTGCGGCTACGATCTGACTCGGCATCATCATGCTTTAGCCGACGCCGAAGCCTGCGCCTCAATAGCGATCAAATTGCTATAGTTTTCTCGGAATAGTTCTATCTTTGCAGCCGCAATGGACGGACATTACGGATATAGAAGGATACTGAAGGAGCTGTGGCCGATGGTGTTGATGCTGATGGTGACGTCGGTGTACAGCATCGTGGACGGATGGTTCATTTCGAACTATGCGGGAAGTACGGCGTTCGCGGCGATGAACATCATCTGGCCGGCGGTGGCGATCATCTCAGCCTTGGGGCTGATGGTCGGCGCCGGCGGCAGCGCGCTCGTGTCCAAGACCTTCGGAGAAGGCGACACCGAGCGCGGCAACCATACATTCACGATGCTCATCCGGCTTACGTTCATCGCAGGAGCGGTCATATCGGCGATATTCTTCGTGGTAATGCGGCCTGCGGCGGTTGCACTCGGCGCCGAAGGCGAGATGGTGCACTACGCCGTGACCTATGGACGCATACTCACAGCCGCCCTGCCGGTGTATATGCTCCAACTCGCGCTGCAGCCGTTCTGTATGACGGCAGGGCGGCCGGAGCTCGGCACGGTCACCAGCATCGCCTGCGGTCTGACGAACATAGTGCTGGACGCACTGTTCGTCGCAGGCCTTGGCTGGGGCCTGACCGGCGCAGCCGTGGCCACAGCCGCCTCGTTCCTCGTCGGCGGGGCCATCCCGACGGTGTACTTCGCTTCCCGACGCAACACCACTCCCCTTCGGTTCGTGAAAGACAGCCCCGAAGACTGGCCGGCCATCCGGCAGTCGCTGTCGAACGGGCTGTCGGAGTTCGTCGGCAACATCTCGTTCAACGTCGTCGGCATCTGCTACAATCTCCAACTGATGAAATACATCGGCGAGAACGGCGTATCCGCCTATGGAGTGCTGATGTACGTCGGATTCATCTTCGGATCGGTGTTCATCGGTTATAATATGGGCATCTCGCAAGTGATTGCGTACAAGTACGGGGCCGACGACAAGGCCGAGCTGCGCAGCCTGCTCCGCAAGAGCTGCGCGCTCATCGCCGTCGCCGGCCTCCTCATCACCGCGGTCATCGAAGCCTTCGCTCCGCAAATATCCTCCGTTTTCGTCGGTTATTTTCCAGAGCTCCGCGACCTGACGACATATGCGATGCGTATATATATGATCTCCTTCCTCATCTGCGGGTTCAACATGTTCGCGTCGGCCTGGTTCACCGCGCTGAACAACGGCCCCGTTTCGGCGGTCATTTCGTTCACGCGAACGCTCATCTTCGAGCTCGGCTGTGTGTTCCTGCTTCCGCTGATACTTGGCATAGACGGTATCTGGCTCGCGGTCAATGTCGCCGAGGTCCTCGCTCTCGTCCTTTCTGCGGCGCTGGTCTTCACTCTCCGCAAACGATACGGTTATTAACGTTATCCTTCTGCCTTCAGTCGAAGGGTAAACAGCCCGGCAGATTGTCAGGGAAAAATGGTTATATTTGTGCATAACCGTATCCCGCCATGAAAGAGCAGCGCATCGTCTTCATCGACTACATCCGTGTCATCGCATGTTTCCTCGTCATGCTGGTACATGCCAGCGAATGTTTCTACTCCGGAAGCGCCGCCGGACTTGTCGGGCACAATTCCCTGGTGCCCGATGAGACTACGCGCTTCTGGGTATCGTTCTATGACGGTGCCGTAGCGCGGACGTGCGTTCCGCTCTTCATGATCGTGTCGGCGTTCCTGCTCGTACCCTTGAAGCCCGGACAAACGATGGGAAGTTTCTACCGCAGGCGGTTTACGCGCGTCCTTCCGCCGACGATCGCATTCTTACTGCTTTACATTTTCCTGCCGTTTGCATTCGGCTGGATGGACTGGAGCGAGGTGGTCACGGACCTGAAGACTCTTCCGTTCAACTTTCCCTCGATGGCGGGGCATCTTTGGTTCATGTATCCTTTGATCGGACTGTACCTTATAATTCCCGTAGTGTCGCCATGGCTTGAGAAATCGTCGGCCCGGGAGGAAAGACTGTTCATCTGGCTGTTCATCCTTTCGACTTTCATCCCGTGGATACATCATTGGATCACCCCGGAGGTCTGGGGAGAATGCTTCTGGAACAGGTTCCACGTATTGTGGTATTTCTCAGGATACCTGGGATATCTTGTACTGGCGCACTACATCCGCTATCATCTCGACTGGTCGCGGAGCAAGAAACTCACGGTAGGATGGCTCAGCTTCATCATCGGCGCTGCCTTTACGGGCTGGTCGTTCTGGATGAAGGCCATCCCGGGAGAGGTCATCTCCACGCCTGTCGTGGAATGGTCCTGGGAGTTCTGCACACCCAATGTGCTGCTTGCCACGTTCGGCCTCTTCCTGGTGTTCTCCTGCATCCGGCAGGAGAAGGCGCCGGCCGCCGTCACTTCCCTCTCCAAGCTGTCCTTCGGGATGTACCTGATGCACATCTTCTATCTCGTCCCCATCTCCAACCTCGTTATCGGCGGCGATGCGGCCTCCCCTGCCGTTCCCGTCTGGCTTGCCATCCCGCTAATCGCCCTGCTGACCTACCTCTGCTGCGCCCTCACCGCCAAACTCATCTCCCTCATCCCTGGCCACAAATGGCTCATCGGCTGACGCATTTACCCTTCGACCGCCGGAAGAAGGATACAACAGTTTTTTGTGGGAAATGCTTGGATAATAAAAAAATTTAATTAACTTAGCGAAAGATATGACAAGAAACGCACATACAGCCCTGGGACATCATCACCATACCGAGAGGTAATGGTAAGGACCGTGCGTGCGTGAGAGTCAAGTAGTGTAGTGAATAAGCGGCTTACCATTCAGGATTGATGGTAGGCTTTTTTTGATTATTGTTGAGTTATGCTTAGAGTAGCCATTCAGTCGAAGGGACGGCTGAACGAAGAGAGTACCGCGCTGTTCCAGGAGATCGGCATCTCCGTGGACGATTCGAAGCGCAAGTTCCTTTCGCAGTCTGCGAATTTCCCGCTGGAAGTACTGTATATGCGCGACGACGACATTCCCCAGGTCGTCGCCTCGGGCACCGCATCCCTTGGCATTGTTGGCCTTAACGAGGTCGCCGAGAAGGGTGTCGATGTGGAGATCGTGGAGAGACTGGGGTTCGGCGGATGCCGGATCAGCCTGGCGGTTCCCAAGGCGGAAGCCGCCGAGTATGACGGACCGCAGTATTTCAACGGGAAACGCATTGCGACCTCATATCCTAAAATCCTCAGGAAATACCTCCAGGAGAAGGGAGTGAACGCGAAAATAGAGATCATCACCGGTTCCGTGGAGATCGCTCCGGCTGCCGGAATAGCAGACGCTATTTTCGATATCGTCTCTTCCGGAGGCACTCTGGTGTCCAACGGATTGAAGGAGGTGGAGCAGGTCTTCTGGTCCGAGGCCGTGCTGATCGCAGGGCCTGGACTGACTGCCGAGGACCGCAAGCTCCTCGATGAGATTCGCTTCAGGCTGGACTCCGTCAAGGTCAGCAGGGGCAAGAAATACCTGTTGATGAACCTTCCCACAGCGTCTGTGGACGAGGCGGTGAAGATATTGCCCGCAATGAGGAGTCCGACCGTAATGCCCTTGGCGGCAGAAGGATGGTGCTCCATGCACTCGGTCGTGGACGCCGCCGACCTTTGGGAGAAGATCCGGCAGCTCAAAGCTATTGGCGCTGAAGGCATTTTAGTGCTGAATGTAGATAAGATTATTCCGTAGATATGGATATTTGGATCAATCCTGCGAGGAACGAATGGCCGGAGCTGTGCCGGCGGCCGGCGGATGTCAATCCGGCGGTGCGCGGGCGCGTGGAGGCCATCGTAGCCCGAGTACGCGAGGGAGGTGACGATGCCCTGAGGGCGCTCGCTGCGGAGATTGACGGATATGCGCCGGAGCGCTTCGAGGTGTCGGCGGATGAAATCCGCGAAGCCTCGGAGCTGGTGCCGGCCGCCGTCAAGGACGCCGTAGCCGCCGCTGCCGCAAACATCAGGGCATTCCACGAGGCTCAAATGCCGAAGCAGGTCGAAGTGGAGACTGCTCCGGGAGTCCGTTGTATCCAGAAGCCGGTACCAATCAAAGCTGTAGGACTGTATATTCCCGGAGGTACCGCTCCCCTGTTCTCCACTGTGCTCATGCTTGCCGTTCCGGCGCAGATTGCCGGATGCCAAGAAGTCGTGCTGTGCACGCCCGCTGGCAAGGACGGCCGCGTTGCACCTGCGGTGCTCTATGCGGCCACTTTCTGCGGCGTGCAGCGCATTTTCCGCATCGGTGGCGCTCAGGCGATAGCCGCTATGGCTTTCGGAACGGAAAGCGTACCGAAGGTGGACAAGATCTTCGGTCCCGGCAATCAATATGTTACCACTGCCAAGCAGATGCTTGGCGGCAGCGCCGTGGCCATCGATATGCCGGCAGGCCCGTCGGAGGTGATGGTCATCGTGGATGACTCCTCCGACCCGGCTTTCGCTGCCGCGGACCTGCTGTCGCAGGCCGAGCACGGCCGTGATAGTCAGGTAATGCTTGTCAGCACCTCCGAAGCGAAGGCTCAGGCTGTGGCCGCAGAGGTCGACCGGCAGGTCGAAGCCCTCGGCCGGGCCGACCTGGCCAAAGGCGCCCTTGCCAAGAGCCACGCCGTCGTGCTTGACAGCACGGACGACGTCGTGGCCTTCGCGGACGCGTATGCGCCCGAACACCTCATCATAGCCACAAAAGACCCCTGGACCATAGCTGACCGCGTCTCTGCCGCTGGAAGCGTTTTCGTAGGGGCATATACCCCGGAAAGCGCGGGTGACTATGCTTCAGGTACGAACCACACGCTGCCTACAAGCGGCTGGGCCAGATCCCACAGCGGAGTGAACATCGACAGCTATATGAGGAAAATGACCCTTCAGGAAATCAGCCGCGACGGGCTGAAGAGCCTCGCCCCCACCATCGTAGCGATGGCGGATGCGGAAGGCCTCCAGGCCCACGCCGCCGCGGCCTCAATACGTATCGAACGATGAAGACGGAAGACATCGAGGCGCTTGTACGCCCCAACATCCGGCAGCTCTGCCCGTACAGTACGGCCCGCGACGAGTTCCAGGGCAAGCTTGGCGTCTTCCTTGACGCCAACGAGAGCCCCTACCCCACCGGATGGAACCGCTACCCCGACCCTAGGCAGAAGGAACTGAAGGCACGCATAGCCCCCATCAAGGGCGTCGAGCCGGAGAATATCTTCCTCGGCAACGGATCCGACGAAGCCATCGACATGGTGTTCAGGGTGTTCTGCAACCCCGGAGTTGACAACGTAGTGGCCATCTCCCCCAGTTACGGAATGTATGAGGTGGCGGCCGACATCAACGACATAGAGCTGCGCCATGTGCAGCTCAGCGAGGACTTCTCCCTCCCGGTCGAAGACCTCCTCGCCGCTTGCGACGCTCATACCAAAGCCATCTTCCTCTGTTCCCCCAACAACCCTTCGGGCAACGCGATCCCGAACGAAACCGTTTTCGACATACTCGAACGCTTCAACGGCATCGTCGTGGTGGACGAAGCCTACATCGACTTTTGTTCCGTGCCGAGCCTCCTGCCGGCCATCCGGCGCTATCCCAACCTCATTGTCCTTCAGACCTTCTCGAAGGCCCGAGGCATGGCAGCGTTGCGTCTCGGCCTGGCCTTCGCCCAGCCCTATACCATCAAGCTGATGTCGATGGTCAAGTACCCCTACAACATCAATGAATCCACCCAGAAGCTTGCACTGGAGGCTCTTGACCGGCCCATCGACAAGCAAGTTGCCGAGATAGTGGCCCAGCGCATCCGCCTGGCCCACAAGTTCCTGAAGTTTACATGCATACGCCGCATCTTCCCCAGCGAAGCCAATTTCCTTCTGGTCAAGGTGGACGATGCCGACGCTCTGTATGCGCACCTGATCGCAGACGGCATCATCGTGCGCAACCGCACTAAGGTTCCGGGATGCAAGGACTGTCTGCGCATCACCGTCGGACTCGCCGAAGAGAATGACCAACTCCTCAAATCACTTGAAAGCTATGAAGAAAAAAGCCATCTTCGTCGATAGGGACGGAACCATCATCGTGGAGCCGGCCGACGAGCAGATCGACTCGCTTGAAAAGCTCGAATTCGTCCCGGGAGCCATCTCGGGACTGAGGTCCCTGATGGGTCTGGGATACGAGCTCGTCATGGTCTCGAACCAAGACGGTCTGGGTACCGATTCTTTCCCGGAGAACACATTCTGGCCGGCTCAGGACAAGATGCTCAGAACTCTCGAAGGGGAAGGTGTGCATTTCGACGACTTCCTCATCGACAGAAGCTTTCCCGAGGACGGTCTTCCGACCAGGAAGCCGGGAACCGGTATGTTCGGGAAATATCTCGGCGGTGATTATGATATGGCCGCAAGCTTCGTCATCGGCGATCGCGAGACCGATCTCAAGCTCGCACAGAATCTTGGAGCCACTCCGATCATCATCTCCAAGGATCACGGCTGGGGCGAGGCGGTCGAGCGCATCCGTTCCACGGAACGTTGCGCCGTCATAGCCCGCAAGACTTCGGAGACTGATATCTACGTCCGCGTCGATCTGGACGGCAAGGGGCCTTCCGAAATCGACACCGGGCTGAAGTTCCTCGACCATATGCTCACCCAGCTCGTACATCACGGCGGCCTTGCCCTCACAGTGCGCTGCAAGGGCGATTTGGAGGTTGATGAGCATCACACAATGGAGGACATCGGCATAGCGCTTGGAGAGGCCCTTAAGGACGCCCTCGGCGACAAGCGCGGCATCGAGCGCTACGGCTTCGCCCTTCCTATGGACGAGAGCGCCGCGCTCGTGCTCCTCGACTTCGGCGGCCGCAGCGAACTGGTATGGAATGTATCATTTACCCGTGAGTACGTCGGAGACGTCCCCACGGAAATGTTCAAGCATTTCTTCAAGTCCTTGAGCGACGCCGCCCGCTGCAACCTCCGCATCGACGCCGCCGGGGAGAACAACCACCACATCGCCGAGGCTTGCTTCAAGGCCTTTGCACGCGCCATCAGGCAGGCCGTGCGCCGCGACGTGTTCAATTACGAACTGCCTTCGTCCAAAGGACTCCTATGATAGCCATTATAGACTACGACGCGGGCAATATCAAGTCCGTGACCAACGCTTTGTCCCGGCTGGGTGTAGAATATACGCTCACGGCCGATCCGGATGCCATCCGAAACGCGGACAAGGTCATCCTGCCGGGCGTCGGCAATGCCGCAGCAGCGATGGCGAGCCTCAGGGCCAAAGGCCTGGAGGCTCTGATCCGCAGCCTGCGGCAGCCAGTACTCGGCATCTGCGTCGGCATGCAGCTGATGTGCCGCCGTTCCGAGGAGGGCGACGTGCAGTGCATGGACATTTTCGACTGCGAGGTGAAGCGCTTCGCCCCGGAGGAAGGAGTGAAAGTCCCCCACATGGGCTGGAACTCGCTCGCCAATCTGGGAAGCAAACTTTTCCGCGACATTCCGGCCTCGCCTTACGTGTACTTCGTACATTCCTACTATGCCGGACTCTGCCAGGACACCATCGCCACCTGCCGCCACGGCAGCACGATGTTCAGCGCCGCGCTCAAATACGAAAACTTTTACGGTACCCAGTTCCATCCAGAAAAGAGCGGGGACCTTGGAGAAAAGATACTGAATAATTTCCTTTCACTATGATAGATATCATCCCTGCAATCGACATCATCGACGGACGCTGCGTCCGCCTCACCAAGGGCGACTTCGCCGCCAAGAAAGTCTATGACGCCTCTCCCCTGGAGATGGCGCGTCAATACGCCGACTGCGGCGTACAGCGCATCCACGTCGTCGATCTGGACGGAGCGCGCCGCTCCAAACCCATGAACCTTGCGACGCTTGAGGATATTGCCGGACACTCCGGAGTGGAAATCGAATGGGGCGGCGGCATCGCTGACGACAGCTCGCTGGCGTCAGTCTTCAATGCCGGAGCCACGCAGGCCATCGTAGGCAGCATCGCTGCCCTGAAGCCTGCCGAGTTCTCCAGGTGGCTCCGTATCTTCGGACCGGACCGCATACTGCTCGGCGCCGACGTCAAGGACGGTGTCGTCGCCGTCAAGGGTTGGGTCCAGCAGACCGGGCTCACCCTGGACGAGCAGATCGGCTGGTTCCTTGAGGACGGCTTGAAATACGTGGTCTGTACCGATATCAGCCGCGACGGCCTTCTTCAGGGTCCGTCCTTCGAACTTTACGCCCAGCTGATGGAGGAGTTCCAGAGTGTGGTATTCACGGCCAGCGGCGGTATCAGCGGAATGGATGACATCAAGGAACTTGACAGGATAGGTGTTCCCAAGGTCATCGTAGGCAAGGCCATCTACGAAAAACGCATCACTCTGGAAGACATCAGCAAATGGTCGCTAAACGCATAATCCCCTGCCTCGACGTCAAGGGCGGCCTGGTCGTCAAGGGCATCAACTTCGAGGGACTCCGAGAAGTAGGCGACGCCGTGGAAATGGGCGTACGCTACAGCGAGGAGGGTGCCGACGAGCTGGTGTACCTGGACATCAGCGCCTCCAAGGAGGACCGGAGTACGTTCACCGAGCTGGTCGAGAGGATAGCATTGGGAATCAACATCCCGTTCACTGTAGGAGGCGGCATCTCGTCACTCGACGATGCGGCGCGGCTGCTTGACCGGGGAGCTGACAAGATCTCGGTCAACAGCGCGGCGATAGCGAGGCCGCAGCTGATAAGCGATATCGCCGACAAGTACGGCAGCCAGTTCGTCGTCTGCGCCATCGATGCCAAATGCATCGACGGTACTTGGCGTGTGACGACTCACGGCGGCAGCCGCCTGACGGAGCGCGAGCTCTTTTCCTGGGCGCGCGAGGCCCAGGAACGCGGTGCCGGCGAGATACTGTTTACGTCGATGGACCACGACGGTACCAAGGCCGGCTACGCCTGCGAGCAGTATGCGATGCTCGAAGGGATGCTGAGCATCCCGGTCATCGCGTCCGGCGGCGCCGGCAGCGTCGCGGACATCGTAGATGTCCTGACGTGCGGCCGCGCCGACGCCGCCCTCGCCGCCAGCATCTTCCACTACGGCGAGATTTCCATCCCGACGCTCAAGCGCGCTCTCGCCTCCGCCGGCGTGCCAGTAAGGCTGCAACACAAGTAGCTGATAAGCAAAAGATTAAACAAAAAGCCTATCAGGAATATTGAACAGGGAGATAAGGCAATTCATTAATAATCAAGAATATACATTGCAGGCAATAAAATCAGGTGCTATGGAGTTCAGCGATTTCAACCTCGAAAAGACCGGAGACGGACTGCTCCCGGTGATCATACAGGATGCCAGAACCCTGAAGGTTCTGATGCTTGGCTATATGAACAAGGAAGCGTTCGAGAAGACCCGCGACGAAGGTCGCGTGACATTCTTCTCACGTTCCAAGCAGAGATTGTGGACCAAGGGGGAAACCAGCGGCAACTTTCTGACCGTTAAGGAGATGTACGGGGACTGTGACGCTGACACCCTACTGATAAAGGCCATACCGGCGGGTCCAACCTGCCATCGCGGAACGACTGCCTGCTTCGACACCCCGGAGAGCGAAGGATTCGTCAGGAAGTTGATGGAAGTCATCAGGAAGCGCCACGAGGAGATGCCTGAAGGTTCATATACGACAAAGCTCTTCATCAAAGGCGTGAAGAGCATTGCTAAGAAGGTTGGCGAGGAGTCGGCCGAGGCCGTGATCGAAGCGGTGAGCGGCAAGCGCGACCGCTTCGTCTATGAGGCCTCAGACCTCATTTACCATTTCCTCGTCCTCATGGAGGAAATGGGCGTCAGCATCGAAGATCTGGAAGAGGAACTGTCCTACCGTCACCGGTGATCGGCCTCGAAGGCGGCCATACGCTCGTCGAGGACGTCGTAAAGCTCCTCGCGCATGCGGCTGACGCAGGCGCGGATGCCATATTTCAGACTGCCCGTCGTCGATAGGCAGATACTGCTCACTCCATAGTACATAAGCTCGAGAAGAAGCTCTTCTCCTGTCATATCGCCGTAACCGAGTGTGAAGAAGAATCCGTCTCCGACCTTCTGGTCCACGTCGCGGTCATAGACCACATGGAAACCGTGACGGCAGAAGATTTCCTTCATCCTGGCAGCCCTGCGTTCGTATTCACGGGTGTCTTCGACAAAGTCGATCACGCCTTCGCAAGACAGATTCAACATCTCGGCATAAGCGTACTGAGTCGTGGCCGTACAGCCGCTTGTAATCATATACAGGATCGACGCTGTCAGCGTCACTCCGAAGACTCCCGCATCGTGATAACGCTCTGCAAGGACAGGATACTGCTTGTCGTAGAGCTTGTCGCCGATGCAGCAGAGCGCGATACGCTGGCCGGCATAGCTGAAAATCTTGGAAGCAGACAGCATCAGTATATAATTGTCCGTATAACGCGCAACTGTGGGCACGTAAGGTGCCTCGAAAGGATGGCTGAGGTCGCGGCGGTAATCCATGCAGAAATAAGCCAGATCCTCCATCACGACCACATCGTACTTGGTGGCGAGCCGTCCGATGGCGGCCAGCTCACCTTCGTCCAGACAGATCCAGGCGGGATTGTTGGGGTTGGAGTAGATGATCGCGGCTATGTCCCCTGCGGCGAGCTCGGCCTCGAGCTTGGCCGACAGGGCCTCCGCGCCGCGGTACGGATAGATGTCGAACTCCCTCCACTGGATACCGAGCACGCGAAGCTGCGACTTCTGGATGGGGAATCCGGGATCAATGAACAGGACTTTATCCTTTCCGGGTATCCTCTGCGTCACGGCGATGAAAGAGCCGAAGGATGCGGCCACGGAGCCCGTAGTGGGGACGCAACTGCGAGGAGTGATGTCGATGTCGATGAAAGCCTTTACGAAGCGCGAAGCGGCCTGCTTGAGCTCGGGGACTCCGGCGGCAGCCGGATACTGCGAACCTATGCCGCTGTCCAACGCGCGCTTCTCCGCCTCGACGCCATACTTGTTGATCGGCAGACCGGGAGAGCCCTGGTCCATCCTGATGAAAGGAATGCCGGTCTTGTTTTCGAGGTACTGCGCCACCAGGAGCACTTCGCCTATGGTAGCGGTAGAGAGGTTGGCCACGCTCTGCTCCCGGCAGGCCTCGGCCACGAGTTCTTCGCTGAATATCTTCATCTTCAGGCTTTTCTGATATAGTCGGCCACCCAGTCGCCGACCTCGGAGGTGCTGCGCGCGGGGATGCCTTCACCGGCAAGGTCTTCAGTGACGTACTTAGCGTCGATGGAAGCGGCGACAGCCTCGCGTATGGCGCGGCCCTCTTCCATCAGACCGAAAGCATATTCGAACATCATCGCCGCTGAAAGAATGGTAGCAAGAGGGTTGGCGATATTCTTCCCGGCCGCCTGGGGATACGAACCGTGGATGGGCTCATATACTCCAGTATGCTCCCCTATCGAAGCGGAAGCGAGCAGACCCATAGATCCGGAGATAACGCTGGCCTCGTCAGTGAGGATGTCTCCGAAGGTATTCTCTGTGACGATCACGTCGAAGAACTTGGGACAGCGGATAAGCTGCATGGCGGCGTTGTCGACATACATATAGTCAACCTTGACTTCGGGCCAGGAAGGCTCCATCTCCTGGGCGACCTGGCGCCACAGGCGCGAAGACTCCAGGACATTGGCCTTGTCCACCACGGTAAGATGGCGGCGACGGCGCATCGCATACTCGAACGCAAGCTTGAGGATACGCTCTATCTCGTAACGGTGATAGATGTTGGTGTCGTATGCGGTATCTCCGCCGTCCAGACGGCCTTTCTCACCGAAATACATACCACCCGTCAACTCCCTGATGCATAGGAAGTCCGCGCCGTCCACGAGCTCCTCCTTGAGAGGGCTCTTGTGGATCAGCGGAGCGAAGGTCTCCACCGGACGGAGGTTGGCATAGAGGCCAAGCTGCTTGCGCATAGCCAGCAAGCCCTGCTCCGGACGCACCTTGGCGGTGGGATCGTTGTCATACTTGGGGTCTCCCACGGCTCCGAAGAGCACCGCGTCGCTCTCAAGGCATATCTTATGGGTCTCCTCCGGATATGCCGATCCGTATTCATCGATCGCGCAGGCGCCGGCCTTGGCGAACTTGTATTCCACTTCGTGTCCGAAACGGGCGCAGACGGCGTCCACGACCTTCTTGGCCTGGTTCACCACTTCCGGTCCTATGCCGTCACCCGGCAGTTCAGCAATCTTCAGTCTCATTATTTCAGTGTAGTTAAATCCAGATTTTCTATGATGTTGAGCATCTTGACGGTAGCCTTGATGGCGGCCTCGGTCTGGTCGGAGTCGATGCCGCGAGTCTTGAACTCGTGTCCGTCCATGTTCCATACGATGGTCGTGGCGACGAGGGCGTCGGTCTTTCCTCCCGGAGGGATGGTCACCTGATAGTCCGCAAGCACGGGATGCTTCTTGCCCAGACGGTCGTAGATCTTCCACAGCGCCTTCATGAAGGCATTGTACTGACCGTCTCCGTTGGAGCTCGTCTCATACTCGGTGCCGTCGATGCTGACCTTGAGCATGGCGGCAGGTTTCATTCCCTTGGTCAGCTGAAGGGAATAGTTCACGATACTGATATTGTCGTTGTTGGAGTGGCCGCTCTTGAGGACATCCGCAACGATGAACGGCAGATCCTCGGCGGTCATCATTTCCTTCTTGTCCCCGAGCTCGACGACGCGTTGCGTCACCAGCTTGACCTGTTCTGGCGAAAGGCTGATGCCCAGCTTGTCGAGGTTCTCGATGATATTGGCCTTGCCGCTCATCTTGCCCAGCGCATACTGGCGTACACGCCCGAAGCGCTCCGGCAGGAGCTGGTTGGCATAGAGCGAGCCCTTGCGGTCACCGTCGGCGTGGACTCCGCTGGTCTGCGTGAAGACATTCTCGCCGACCACCGGCTCGTTGTCAGGAATGCGGATGCCGGAAATGCTTTCGACATATTTGCAAACGTGCGTGAGCTTGCTCTCGTCGATGCGCATCTTGACGGGCATCATGTCGCTGAGCGAAGCCACGACAGCGGCCACGGAGGCATTGCCGCTGCGTTCGCCGAGGCCGTTGACGGTCGTATGCACGCCCGTGAAGCCGGCCCTGACAGCGGCCATGGTATTGGCCACGGCAAAGCCGTAATCGTTGTGGGCGTGGAAATCGAAATTCAGTTCGGGATAGCGCCGGAGCATCTTCCAGCACATCTCCGAAGTGCTCCATGGATCAAGTATGCCGAGCGTATCGGGCAGCATGAAGTGCCTTATGTCCAGACTCTTGAGTCCGTCCACCAGCTCATATACGTATTCCGGGGATTCGGTGATGCCGTGCGACCAGTCCTCAAGATAAACGTTGCAGGAAAGGCCTTTGGACTTGGCATAGGAGACTACATCGGAGATATCGGCGATATGCTCCTGCGGAGTCTTGCGCAGCTGCTTGGTCAGATGCTTGAGAGATCCTTTGGCCAGGATATTGACGACCTTGCCCCCGCAAGCGCAGATCCAGTCGACCGATGCACCTCCGTCCACGAATCCGAGGACTTCGACGCGGTCGAGGTATCCCTTGGAAGAAGCCCACTCGCAGATGCGAGTGATGGCTTCGGACTCTCCCTTCGATACCTTGGCGGACGCGATCTCGATGCGGTCCACCTTGAGTTCTTCAAGCAGGAGCTGGGCAATGGCCAGTTTCTCGTTCGCATTGAACGATACGCCGGCGGTCTGCTCGCCGTCGCGAAGGGTGGTGTCAAGTATCTCTAACATTTTGATTTCTCGTAAGCTTCTATCTTTGACTTGTTGGCCAGCATGAAGTCTATGTCATCCAATGCGTTCTCCAAGCAATACTTCTTGTAAGGCATGACGTCGAACGATTCGCTGCTGCCGGTGGCGAGATTGGTCACCGTCTGGGCAGGCAGATCGACACGCACCTTGACCGAAGGATCGGCTGCAATGCAGGCCTGAAGTTCGTCGACGAACTCTGCGGACGCCTGCACCGGCAGGACGAAATTGTTGAGCTCGTTGTTCTTGTGGATGTCGGCGAAGGACTTCGCGATCACGACGCGGAAGCCATAACCGGCGATCGCCCAGGCGGCGTGCTCGCGGCTCGAACCCGAGCCGAAATTCTCGCCCGCCACGAGGATGCATCCGCCGAAGCGCGGGTCGTTGAGCACGAAACCGGCCTTAGGCTTCCCTTCGCGGTCATAGCGCCAGTCGCAGAAGAGGTTGTCCCCGAAGAACTTCTCCTCACGGGTTGTGGCCTTGAGGAAACGGGCGGGGATGATCTGGTCGGTGTCGACATTGTCCACCGGCAGGGGCACGCAAGTGCTCTCTATGATATCGAACTTCTGTTTCATAAGAATTCCCTTGGATCGGTTACTACTCCGGTGACGGCGGCGGCCGCGGCGGTCAGCGGGCTCGCCAGCATAGTGCGCGAGCCCGGGCCCTGGCGGCCCTCGAAATTGCGGTTGCTCGTGGACACGGCATACTTGCCGGCGGGTATCTTGTCGTCGTTCATGGCCAGGCAGGCGGAGCAGCCCGGCTGACGGATCTCGAAGCCGGCGGCTTCAAGCACCTTGTCCAGGCCTTCGGCCTCGATCTGATGCTTGACCATCCACGATCCCGGCACGAGCCAGGCAGTAACGCCCGGGGCTTTCTTCCTGCCTGCGGCTATGGAAGCGAAAGCCCGGAAATCCTCGATGCGGCCGTTGGTACATGCTCCGAGGAACACATAATCGACCTTGTGGCCGAGCAGGCACTCCCCTGCCTTGAAATCCATGTAATCCAGCGCTTTCTGCGCGGTGCCGGCAGGGATGCGGCCGTCGATGGGCATTCCCATTCCGGGATTGGTGCCGTAGGTGATCATGGGCTTGATGTCGGCGGCGTCGAAGACGACCTCGCGGTCGAAGACTGCGTCGTCGCCGCTCTTCAGCGTGCGCCAGAAAGCCACTGCCTTGTCCCACTCCTCCCCCTTCGGGGCGTATTCACGGCCCTTCAGGTACTCGAATGTGGTCTCGTCCGGAGCGATGAATCCGCCGCGTGCGCCCATCTCGATCGAAAGGTTGGACAGAGTGAGCCTTCCTTCCATCGACAAGGAACGGACGGTCGATCCGCGATACTCGATGAAGTAACCGGTCGCGCCGCTCGTAGTGAGTTTCATCATCAGGTAGAGCGCAAGGTCCTTGGCTGTGACGCCCGGACCCAGCTCTCCCTCGATGCGGATGCTCATCGACTTGGGTTTCTTCTGCAGGATGCACTGCGAGGCGAGCACCATCTCCACTTCGGAGGTGCCGATGCCGAAGGCGACGGCACCCATGGCCCCGTGGGTGGAGGTGTGCGAGTCACCGCACACGATGGTCATTCCCGGCAGGGAAAGGCCCTTCTCGGGTCCCACGACATGGATGATGCCGTTGTCAGGACTCATCATGCCATAGTAGGTAAGGCCGAACTCCCTGGCATTGCGCTCGAGGGTGTCCACCTGTGTCTTGGAAAGGGGCTCGGTTATGGGCTTGTCCTGGTCGTGCGTCGGAGTGTTGTGATCCGGCATGCAGAAGATCTTCTCGGGCCGAAGGCACTTGATGCCGCGGGCGCGCAGTCCGTCGAAGGCCTGCGGAGAAGTCACCTCGTGACAGTACAGACGGTCGATATAGACCTGGTCGGGACCGCCTTCAGGCTTGTCTACGATATGCGCATCCCAAATCTTGTCGAAGAGCGTATTCATCGGAAGGAATTACTTGTTGTTCTCGGGACGGAGGGAACGGACGGTCACGGCAGTGCGCCACATTTCGCTCTCGCGGAGGGCCTTGAGCTCCTTCTCGAGGCCTTCGCGGTAGTCGGGCTTGCTGTTGGCGTCGATGGATATCTGAGCCTCATGCCCGGACTTGACGCTGGCGTAAAGCTTCTGGACGACGGGCTTGATGGCGTCGTGGAAAGGACCCATCCAGTCGAGGGCGCCGCGCTGAGCGGTCGTGGAGCAATTGGCGTACATCCAGTCCATTCCCTTGGCCGCGAAGAGCGGCATCAGGGACTGGGTGAGCTCTTCGACGGTCTCGTTGAATGCCTCGCTCGGCGAATGGCCGTTCTCACGGAGAACCTCATACTGCGCGGAAAGGAGGCCCTGGATGGCTCCCATCAGCGAGCCGCGCTCGCCGGTAAGGTCGGAAGTGGCCTCGCGCTGGAAAGTGGTCTCGAACAGATAGCCGG
>JAEEGI010007468.1_pt1 | contig 24488 bp, 23 predicted proteins | sample 8958751 | NCBI WGS metagenome assembly JAEEGI01 (sample SAMN16246545, study PRJNA631951) | gut metagenome | biome: gut microbiome; feature: rumen; material: KS-attached | host: Bos | place: Iran: Karaj | collected 2018-10
GCTCACGAAGGACTGCGGGAATACGCGATACTCTTCTTCCCCTGCAACATAAGATTGTTCACGAAACGGGTTACCTCGATGTCGTGAAACTTCGGATCAGGAAGTAGAATCCTCTTCTTAGGCTTCGATTTTCTCATTTTTGGAAAAATTAAAGGTGATTAAAATTACTTCTTAGATTTCTTCGGCCTCTTGGCGCCATAGAGGGAACGGGACTGGGTCCTTCCTTCTACGCCAGCGGTATCCAAAGCTCCTCTAAGGATGTGGTAACGTACACCCGGAAGGTCCTTGACACGGCCTCCGCGGACGAGCACGATGGAGTGCTCCTGGAGGTTGTGGCCCTCACCGGGGATGTATGCATTGACCTCCTTGGAGTTGGAAAGACGTACGCGGGCCACCTTACGCATAGCGGAATTAGGCTTTTTAGGCGTGGTGGTGTACACACGCAGGCATACGCCCCTCTTCTGAGGACATGCATCCAGCGCGCGAGACTTCGATTTCACTTCGATGACCTCGCGTCCCTTGCGGACTAATTGTTGAATAGTAGGCATAAATGATTGTAAATCTATAATTTATGTTTTTTATCCCCTTTTTGGGGACTGCAAATGTAGTAAGAATTTTCCTAATTAACAAAGTTATCAACAAGTTATTGCTCAAGAGGATATATTCGCATATAATGATTATCTTTGCCGCATAATCGCAATTTGAGAATGGAAAAGCATTCATATATACTCCTGGCCGCTGTACTGTCGCTGCTTGTCGTGGCCACGAACTGCGAGAGGGGGCCGCGCATGGACGTCCTTCAATACAACTCCGAGCAGGAGACCGCCTCCGTGGCCGGATGTCCGCTCACGCACAAGCTTGACATCTCGCTCGAGTACCCCGTCATCAAGGGCGACAAGGAGATGTCGGCCACGACCATCCGCCAGGCCATCTTCGAGGCTGCATTCGGCGAGAGTTACGATACGCTGAACGTCGAGGAGGCGGCGACGCGCTACGCCGCCGACCTCGCCGCGGAGTTCAAGGAACTCAGCGCGGCGATGTGGCGCGGCTGGCGCAAGGCCGGCATCGACACCCCCGAGGTCACCGAATGGTCCGATAGCATCGAAGGCTACTTCGCCGGCCAGAACGGCCCCTACCGCTCCTATATAGTTAATATAATAGACTTCACCGGCGGCGCGCACAACAACAGCAGCACCCAGGCCTTCGTCTTCGACACCCGCGACGGAAGCTGCCTGACCCTCGACGACCTCTTCGTGCCCGACTTCGACGGGCTCCTCACCGACATCATCAACCGCTACGTCCCGGAGAACCTCTCCGAGGAGGACTTCGACTCGCTCTTCGAGTCCACCGTCCGCCCCACAGGCAACTACATCCTCACCTCCGACAGCATCACCTTCATCTACAACCCTTACGAGATCGGCCCCTATTCTCTCGGCACCCCCAGCATCTCCGTCCCCCTCAAGGAACTGAAGAAAGCCGGCCTCCTCTCCCGCAAGCTCCGCACGAGGTAGACCATATGATATAAAAAAGAAGGCGGCCCGAGGGGGTCGCCTTCTTTGGTGTCTTGTGGTGGACTAGAGGTTGTAGCCTGCGAACTCGACGTCCTTGGCGGCACGGGCCTTGAGGTCGGCGTTGGCATAGGCTTTCTCAAGGGACTCCCTGACCTCGGCGGCCTTGCCCTGGCGGGCGGCGATGATGGCCTTGAGGTAGTGGACCCTCGGGTCGTTGCAATGGACGGCGGCGGAAGCCTTGTCGTACTGGCCGGTGAGGATGTAGGCGAGGACGGTGTTGTTGCAGCAGCCCTCGGCGTCGGCAAGTTCGTTGGCAGCCTTGGCATAGTTGCCGGTCAGGATGTCGACGATGCCCTGGTTGGCCTTGGCATTGGCGTCACCAGCGGCGGTGAAAGCCCTGGTGGCAGCCTCGTAGTCACCCTTGTGGAGGGCGATGATGCCCTTGGCGTTCTGCAGGTCGGCGTCATTGGCCCTGACCTTGCCGAAAGCCTGCTCGGCGAGGTCGTCCTTGCCAAGTTCGAGGTAAGCGACACCGAGGTTGAACTGGGCGCGGTCGCTGCCGAACTTGTCAATGGCCTTCTTGTAGATGTCTACCTTCTTGTCGGTGTCGACGAGGGAGGCGACGCGGAGGAGGGCCTCCTCGTCAAGCACGTCGATGTTCCTGTCGACCAGGGTCTTGAGCTCATCGGCGGTGTAGTTCTGGTACTCGACGTTGGCGATGAAGCGGGCGCGGCGGAGCTCAGGGAGGACGCCGGTCTTAAGCTCGGTGTACACCTGGGACATGTTCTTGATCTCGCTCTCGCGGACTGCAGGGTCGCTGTACATCGAAAGGACGCGGAGGATAAGGTCCCTGTCCTGGATGTTGGACTCGGAAACCAGCTCCTTGAAGCCTTCCCAGTCCTCGCCGATGCTCTTGACCTCGGGGTCGGTGGCCTCGTGGCCCTTCACGACCTTGGACCATGCCTTCTCGGCGGTGCCGGCACGCTTGTCGGAGAGCTTGTCGTTGAGGGCCTCGCCACCGTCAGGGGAAGCGTAAGCCACGATCTCAGTGCCTTTGAGGGTCTTGCGGCCGTTGGCATTGATCTCGTCGAGAGCAGCCTGGAAATCCTTGATGGACTGGCCGTTGAGCTGGGCGTTGCGGACGTCGGCGGAGTTGATGGTGTAGAGGATCTGGCCTTCGGCGGTCTGAGGGATGATATCCTGATAATTGTCAGCCTTGTAGCCGATGCTTCCGAAATCCTTGACGAGCATATAGGTGGTGTTGCAGCCGTCGGCGACCTTGCGCGAAGGCAGGGTGATGGCCTTGGTCTTGTAGGATGCTACTCCACGGAGCTCGAGGTAGGACTTCTCCATGCCGGGGACATATTTGAAGTGGACACGCTCGGTGACGGTGCCGCCGGCGGAGGGAACTACCTTATAGTTGTCTTTCACTTTTTCTCCCTGATACATGAAGGGAGACATGGCCTGCTCGCCACCTTCGTAAACGAGGACGGGGGTGACTGCGAGGATGGCCTTGGGATGGAAGTACTTCTCAGGATAAGTTACGGTCAGGGTGGCGTCGATGTTGCCAGCGACGACCTCAAGTACGGGAGGGTTGCAGACAACCACTACATTCTGGGCAAGCTCGGCCATTTTCTCGGCGGAGGAGCAAGCCGCGGCCGCGATCGCAACGACCGCTACCGCAAGGATTTTGATTGCTTTTTTCATAAACAGGGAATGTATTGTTTAATATTTTCTTGGTTTCACAAGTACATTATACCTTGCAAATATACTATAAAAAATGCTTTTTCCCACCTGCCCGGTGCTTTATTTAAAAGCGATTTCGTAACTTTGTCGGTCCTAAGTGGCTACATATGGACAGTCAGGATTTACAGAGGCTCAAGAACAGATATGACATCATAGGCAACGACCCTGCGCTCAACAGGGCCCTTGAGACGGCCGTGGCGGTGGCTCCCACCGACCTTACGGTACTCATCTCGGGCGAAAGCGGCGTGGGCAAGGAGAACATACCCAAGATCATACACCAGAACAGCCTCAGGCGCAACGGCAAGTATTTCGCCGTCAACTGCGGAGGCATCCCCGAAGGTACGATCAATTCCGAACTCTTCGGCCACGAGAAAGGCTCGTTCACCGGAGCCACCGAGACGCGCAAGGGCTACTTCGAGGAGGCGAACGGAGGTACCCTGTTCCTCGACGAGGTGGGAGAACTCCCCATGAGCACCCAGGTCATGCTCCTTCGCGTCCTGCAGAACGGCGAATTCATCAAGGTCGGTTCGTCCAAGGTCGAAAAGACCGACGTGCGGGTTGTGGCTGCCACCAACGTCAACCTCATGTACGCCGTGAGCCAGGGCAAGTTCCGCGAGGATCTCTACTACCGCCTCAACGCCATCCAGATACGCATGCCCGCCCTTCGCGACCGCAAGGACGACATCTACCTGCTTTTCCGCAAGTTCACATCGGACTTCTCGGAGAAATACCGCGTGTGCAAGATCAATCTCACGCACGACGCCATCATCGCGCTGCGCAACTATCGCTGGCCCGGCAACATCCGCCAGCTCAAGAACGTGGCCGAGACCGTCTCCGCGCTGGAGTCGGTAAAGCTCACGCCCGGAGCCGAGCGCCTGGAGATCGACGCCGAGACGCTCCGCAGATACCTGCCTAAAGAGGAAGAGAACGTCCTCCCCGCCATCAGCGCATCGCACGGCAGCGCCTTCAGCGAAGACGAGAAGAAGATGTTCGTCAAGGCCCTCCTCGACATCCGGCAGGAAGTCGACCAGTTGAAGATGGCCGTGTACGGAGGGCATCAGGCCTCGCACCGGCTCCCGGCTGTCCCGGTCCGTGAGGAGCCCGAGCCGCAGGAGCCCGAGCCGTTCGAAGAGGCGGACTGGCAGGAGCCCGAGACGCAGGAGCAATCCTCCGCCTCCGCCTCCACCCCCGACCTGTCCCTGCAGAAAGTAAGCGAGGACCTTATCCAGAAGGCCCTTGAGAAGCATAATGGAAACCGCAAGCTGGCGGCCGCCGAGCTCGGCATCTCCGAGCGCACGCTCTACCGCCGCCTGTCAAAGGAAATGAAACGATGAAGACAGTCCGGCACATATTGCTCGTGTGCGCCCTGGCGCTGACCGCGATGCTCGCGGGCAGCTGCGGAATCTATTCATTCTCAGGCACCTCCATCCAGCCCGATGTCAAGAGCATCACCATCAACTACTTCGAATATAAGGCCGAGAAGGTGAACCCTTCGCTCAGCAACCAGATATCCGAAGAGCTCAGGACACAGTTCCGCAAGATGACCCGCCTGGAGCAGGTCGACATCGACGGCGACCTCGAGATCTCGGGCGAGATCACCGGCTACAACGTTTCCGCCGCAGCAGTTACGGCCAATGAAGTTGCTGCACGCAACCGCCTGACCGTCACCGTCAAGATCAGTTTTACCAACCGTCTGTTCCCCGAAGACGACCTCGAACAGAGTTTCTCGGCCTACGAGGAGTACGACTCCATGCAGTCGCTCGATGCCGTCCAGGACGCCCTGTGCGTCGAGATCGTCAAGAAACTGGTGGAGGACATTTTCAACGCCACGGTAGCACAATGGTAAACGGTCCCATCAACCTCAAGTCCCTGACTATCGACGAACTCGCGGGCGTCGTGAACCTCTACCCCTGGTTCGGCGCAGCGCGCAAGGAGATGTGCACCCGCATGTCGCGCGTGGGAGGCGAAGGCTGGGGCGAGCGCGACTATGCCGTCAATGCCCTGTACATGGGTTCGAGGGTCTTCGTGTCGGACATCGTCCGGGCCGGCAAGGCCGCGGACTACTCCGACAGGGACCTGGAGAACCTCCTCAAGGCCTACACCTCGGGCGAGGGTCCGGCCGAGGCTGACACGCCGAAACCCAGGACGCGTGTCGTCGGCGGCGACTTCTTCTCGCAGGACGAATACGACTCGGTCAAGCGCACGGACGACAACATCTTCTCCAGCTTCGCGTCCAAGGCCAAAGGCGAAGAGACCAGGGAAAAGGATGGAAACGCCCTCGACGGTTTCTGTACTGAAACCCTGGCCCAGATATACATCGACCAGGGCTATTATGAACAGGCAAAGAGCATTTATTCGAAACTACTCTTGCGTTATCCAGAAAAAAATGCTTACTTTGCAGCCCTTATCGAAAAACTGGGGTAAAAGACAGATAATTAAAACATAACAAGATATGAACGCACTTTTTACTATTCTGACCATTCTCATCCTGATCGCGGCAGTGCTCCTCGTCATCGTGGTGCTGCTCCAGAACGGCAAGGGTGAGGGTCTCGCCAGCAACTTCGTCGCCGGCAACCAGACTTTCGGTGTCCGCCAGACCGCCGACCTCCTCGAGAAGGTCTCCTGGGGCCTCGTGGCTTTCATCCTCGTCCTCTCCATCGTCACCTCCTTCACCACCGGAACCAACGGTTCCGACATGGATGTGACCAACAAGATTGAGAACGTCGCCACCCAGTCCGCCCCCGAGTTCCCTACCGCTCCGGTCCAGCAGGAGGCTCCCACCGCCCCGGCGAACTAACTGACAAATTGTCAGTCCAGGGCGACTGGAATATAATTTGACGCTTACCGTTCGTTCCCTCATCGGAACGGACGGTTTTTGATTTTTAAATGGTTAAGTATGGAAAAGACTGATTATCAATTCTTGAACAAGTACGCCACCAACCTCAACGAGTTGGCGGCCAAAGGCAAGCTCGACCCGGTCATCGGCCGGGACGACGAGATAAGGAGGGTCTTGCAGATACTCAGCCGCCGCACTAAGAACAACCCTATCCTGGTGGGCGAGCCGGGCGTCGGCAAGACCGCGATATCCGAAGGTATCGCCGCCAAGATCGTGGACGGCAACGTCCCCGAGAATCTTAAGAGCCGCAAGGTTTATTCGCTCGACATGGGCGCCCTCATCGCGGGCGCAAAATACCAGGGAGAGTTCGAGGAACGCCTGAAGGGCGTGGTCAAGGAAGTCGTGGAGAGCGACGGCGAGATCATCCTCTTCATCGACGAGATCCACACGCTCGTGGGCGCAGGGCGCTCGAGCGGCGCTATGGACGCTTCGAACATCCTTAAGCCCGCACTCGCGCGCGGAGAACTGCGCACTATCGGCTCGACCACGCTGGACGAGTACCAGAAGTATTTCGAGACCGACAAGGCTCTGGAGCGCCGCTTCCAGATGGTGATGGTCGACGAGCCGTCGCCGGCCGAGAGCATCTCCATCCTCCGCGGCCTGAAGGAAAAATATGAGAACCACCACAGGGTGCGCATCACGGACGACGCACTGATAGCCGCCGTCAACCTCTCGCACCGCTACATCAACAACCGCTTCCTGCCGGACAAGGCCATCGACCTCGTGGACGAGGCCGCTTCCAAGCTCCGGCTGGAGATGAACTCCGTGCCGGAGCCCATCGACATCCTCAACTCGCAGATCAAGCAGTTGGAGATTGAGAAGGAGGCCATCAAGCGCGAAGGAGTATCCCTCAAGATGGAGAAAATCGAGTCCGAACTGAAGGAACTCGAAGCGAAGCGCGCGGAGCTCATGAAGCGCTGGGACGAGGAAAAAGGGATACTGAATGACCTGCAGAGCGCCCGCCAGCAGATGGAGGACTACCGCAACGAGGCGGCGCAGGCCGAGCGCGCGGGCGACTATGGAAAGGTCGCCGAGCTGCGCTACGGCAAGATGGCCGCCATCCAGAAGCGCATCGATGAACTGACCGCCCGTCAGGCTGCGATCAAGAACCCCATCATCAACGAGGCCGTCGATCCGGAAGACATCGCGGAAATAGTAGCCCGCTGGACCGGCATCCCTGTGAACAGGATGCTCGAGAGCGAGAAGGACAAGCTCCTGCGGATGGAGGAGGCGCTGCACAAGCGCGTCGTAGGCCAGGACAATGCCATCGCGGCAGTGTCCGACGCCGTACGCCGCTCGCGCGCCGGCCTCTCCAACGAGAAACGCCCCATCGGCTCGTTCCTCTTCCTGGGCACCACCGGCGTCGGCAAGACCGAACTGGCCAAGGCCCTGGCGGAGTTCCTGTTCAACGACGAGTCGATGATCACCCGCATCGACATGAGCGAATACCAGGAGCGGCACACCGTCAGCCGCCTCGTCGGCGCGCCCCCGGGATACGTGGGCTACGACGAGGGAGGCCAGCTCACCGAAGCGGTGCGCCGCAAGCCCTACTCCGTCATCCTCCTCGACGAGATCGAAAAAGCGCACCCGGACGTGTTCAACGTCCTGCTCCAGGTGCTGGACGACGGCCGCCTGACCGACAACAAGGGCCGCACGGCGGACTTCAAGAACACCATCCTCATCATGACTTCGAACCTGAAGCCTGACGAGATCAAGGTCGCGATGCGGCCGGAGTTCCTGAACCGTATAGACGAGATCATCACCTTCGACGCCCTGACCCCGGACAATATCCGCGAGATCGTGCGCATCCAGATGTCCATCCTGCAGAAGAAACTGGAAGAGGAAGGCGTGGAACTCACGTACACCAAGGCGTTCGAGGACAGCATGGTAGAGAACGGCTACGACCCTGTCTATGGCGCACGTCCCGTCAAGCGGCTCATCCAACGCGAGTTGGTCAACAAGCTTGCCAGGGCAATCCTGGAAGGCACGGTCCATAAGTCCTCTGCGATAGAGGTCGACTGCGGTCCTGACGGCGCAGTGTTGCTACGCAACAAGTAACTATTTCTTTTGGAAAAAAGCGGCGGAATGAGTATCTTCGTACATCACTAAAACCAAAAATGATGAAAAAAGTACTCGTTGCCGCCGCTTTTGCTGCGCTGTTCTTCGCTCAAGGAGCGAAGGCCCAGACCAACTTCCAGACTTTCTACGACTTCGGTCGCAAGCACTTCACCACGACCCTCGAGGGTTTCCACCAAGACGACTGGGGCAACACCTTCTTCTTCATCGACTACGACTACAACAACAAGCTCGACGGCACGGTCGTCTCCCCCAGCGGAAGCTACTTCGAAATCGCCCGTTGCCTTAATTTCTGGCAGGACAGCCCCGTAGCCCCCTTCAGCCTCCACTATGAGTACAACGGCGGCCTGGGACTGGGTTTCGGCATCAACAGCGCATTCCTCTTCGGTGTCGACTATTTCCTGCATTCCAGCGACTTCAACAATACATTGAACCTCAAGGTCCTGTACAAGCAGTTCGTCAAGATGGACTCCAAGCTCCCCATGCAGTTCACCGCTGTCTGGGGCTGCCAGGACCTCTTCGGCGTGCCGAGGCTCCGCTTCTCCGGCTTCGTGGATGTATGGTGGGAGGGTGACAAGACCGTCGTCCTCTCCGAGCCCCAGCTCTGGTTCGGCATCGGCGACCACGCCAACATCGGCGGCGAGGTCGAGCTCAGCTACAACTTCGGCGGGCTCGAGTTCACCACCGGCAAGGCCTTCAACGTCATGCCTTGCCTCGGCTGGAAGTGGGTCTTCTAAGAATTTCCCGCACTTTAAGTCCTAACGGCTCCGGAGTTCCGGGGCCGTTTTTTCGTTGACTTTGTCCTTGTACTTGCGGGAGATGGGGAGCTGGGTGTCACCGACGTATAGTATGTCGACGTCGATGCCGGTCACGGCCGTCCTGTTGACGAGGTAGGAGCGGTGGATGCGGATGAAGTGCGGCTGGAGGTTCGCCTCCCATTGGGATATGGGAGTCTTGTTCTTGAAACGCCGTCCATCGGTCGCGACGACGGTGGTTACGGAGTCGTTGGACTCGACGTAGAGGATCTCGTCAAGCGGCAGGCTCACCGGTTTCCGCCCCGAAACGAACCTGATCGGGGCCGACTCTTCCGGCCGCTTCCTGTCAAGCCAGGACTCGAAGAAATAGGCCCCGGCCGCAAGCGCCGTCAAGATCAGCGCGATGAAGACGGGATTGGTGAGAGGCTGCGGGATTTCAGACATATTCAGGAACCGGCCGTTCTGACCTTCCCGGAAGGTGAGGATATAGAAATGGGCCACCAGGAAGAGCAGGACTTCCGCCAACAGGATTCCGAGGACGATGAAAACCGTATCCCTTATTCCGGAGACCCTGTCCTTGAAGTTCACCTTCGGGAAAAAGAACTTGGCGGCCAATGCTCCCGGGAGGAACATCGTTCCGACGAACAGCGCTTCCAGGAACTTATACTCGAAACTTGAAAGGACTATCGCCACCAGAAGGGTGGAGACTACCCAGTACGATATGACCAGAAGACGCTTCATTGCCATCACAAAAATAGCACAAAAAACATTCTCCGTCTATCATGGGACATGAAAATGGGGTTTTAACATCCATACGTAGGGTTTCGGCTTGGAAGGAAGAAAGCCTTCCGCTACTTTTGCGTCAGAATGTTCAACCACTTAAATATTTGCCTTATGTTCAGATTGTTTGTCGCAGGAGGCCCTGCATTCATGGCCACTCTCACTGTCCTGCTGGTCGCCATTTTCTTTGCTGCATGGAAAGCTCCGCGCTGGGTGAAGGAAATCGGTGAATTCTCCCTTATCTTCGGTTTCCTGTCTTTCGTGCTGGGACTGATGCAGATGTTCCAGGCATTGCAAGAAGTTGCGGGGGCGCTCGATTCCAACACCGTCTCCGGCATCTTCGACCTGATCTCCCCCGGCGTCCTTTTCGGCGGACTCAAGGTCGCCATGATTCCCGTCATCTACGGTATCATCATCTACCTCGTCTCCGTTGTAGTCAGGGTAATCCTCAAACCCCGCCTCTAATCCCGCGGGAGAAACAAAAGGGAACAGCTCCGGCGAACACTCAAACGGAAGGAACCGTTACTACTTTGACCGAGATGTCCTGTCCTTGCCACTGCCATTGCCAGAGTTCTACGATATACTCTGTCGAGTAACTGCTTTCATTATCCGACACGTATATGGTGAAATAGCCATCCTTGCCGGGATTGCCGTCGAGATTGTACCTTTCCCTTCTGAAACTTTTGTCGACGACCCCCAACTCTGTCAGAAGATTGTTCTTACAGTTAATCTCTTGTAGTTTGTTTGGTGCTTTGGGCAAAATGATCTCCTTCAAAAGATTGTCACTACAGTAGATAGTATTGATCCCCGCGTTTTCAGAAAAAGACATCTTGTCCAACCTGTTATCACTTACAGATACTTCGTAAATGCTGCTTGCATGAACGTCTAGATGACCTGACAGGTTGCACGAGTATGCATACAAGTTTTTCAAGCCGTCTTTTTCCGGAAGAACCAAAGAAGAGAGATCATTATTATTGAAGCAAGCAATAGTAGATGCCACTGTCTTGGATGCATCCAGTTCCTTAAGATTGTTATAGGCACAATCGAGATAACCCAGGCTCACAGCTTGGGAAAGATCCAGTTTTTCCAGTCCACATCTGCGGCAGGACAGTTCTTTGAGACCAGGGCCAGGAGAAAACTCCTTTATGGGAACTCCTTCACAATACAACCGCCAGATTTTAGGTGCATAGAGTATCTCGAATGACGTCAAGGGATTGTTGCTGCAGTTGAGGTACTCCAATTCCGGAAACAAGTCCGGATCCAAGTAAGTCAGACCGTTATCACTACACTCCAGATACCTGAGTTTTGGCATTTTGGTGGTAAATGATGTAATGCCGCAGCCAGAACAATGCAGTATTTCCAAATTCTCAAAAAAGACCAGGTCGTTCATGAAATCGTATTTCTGCCCACTCAAGAACAACTCTTTTATGCCCAGGACATCTCCGAAATAAACCGTCTCATTCCCAAAAAAACGTTTCATCCCATCGGACAGCTTGTCTGTGATATCCGTATCTTTCTGTCCCAGTTGATAAACAGGTATGACGACGAATTGACTGTTATCTGTCAATTTGAATACAACCGAGCCGCATCGTGAATGATTATAATACGGGTCAACGCTTACGACTACATTGTACGTACCCGCGTTCCCTTCTGTTACATTCAAGCTAATCCATCCCGTATCAGCAACAGGACTGGCTGTGGGTTGATACCAGACGGGTTGCTGAAAATTGGCCCTTTCCGCAGCAGTGGGTGGGTTATAATTCGCTACCACGGACCAAGGGGCCGTAGCCTGGATGCTGATTGTAAACTCTCCACCTTGGTAGCCCACTTCAATGCCATTTATGGATGTACTGATGATATCATCTTTTTGACAAGAAAAAAAGACAGGGAGAAGAAACAATGAAGTTAAAAGTACAAACCTGTAGCATTTCATAGATTCAGTATTGGTGAATTTGTGAATTCTAATTAGAAGTGCAACACACTTCAAAAGTCAAAGTTAAACAATTGTTTACAATATTCCAACGGTGTCCTGTAACCCAGTGACTTACGGGGCCTGTGGTTGAGTTTCCATTCTATTTCAGCAAGCATCTCGTCGGTGAACTTAAGGTAGTGTCGCCTGGTCTTCATCCTCTTTTCGTACTTCTTTTGGGCCAGTTGCCATCGGTACCGATGGTATCCTCTCATGTCGCAGTTCCTACGGATCTCACGGCTCACTGTACCTGTGCTGACCCCTATTACTTCTCCAATCTCCCTTAGGCTCATTGGTCTCTGCAGCAACCTCTCTATCGTAAATCGTTGCTCCCTTGTCAGATGCTTGTATCCCATCCTCTGTCGCTTTTTCTGGTTATGACAGTAAAGTTATACTATCAAGCTTCAAAGCGTTGCACTTCAGAGTAGAATCCAGCCTTTGCTGGTTACGTCGATGCCGCAACCACCTTCGCACAAAACTGCGGAGGCGGCGGATCAGCCCCCGACCAGAACTGGGGCCGCGACAAAAACGAGGATGACATCCTCTGGGCCCGCCGCTGCTTCCGCAAGGCGCGGGAGATGGTAACTACGCCGGTGAGGAGGCGGGGGTTGAGGTAATAATGAATATCCTTATTGTTTGATTACTGCATGCCATATTCTTCCTTTGATATACATTTATGAGAACAATGATTGGATCTCTTCTTTTTTGTTATCTTTGCAGTGATAAGACGATTTAACTCGATTTCTATAGGAAGTCTTGTTGAGACGGGTGTCAGCAAATCTAGCAAAATTTGAACAACAAACCTGTCCGATAGGATTTCCCATACCACTTGGGTGTGGGAATCCCGGATATTGTTGTGGGCTTTGCTAGAGCCTTGCTGACGATAACGGGGGCCTGCACCCTTTTAGTGTACCCCGTCTACTAGCACCAGTCCACACACGACTATTTCTCATAGCGGTCGCAGGCCGGGGGTTTTTAGCAGACCTCATTGTTTTCATTTATGCCGGCCTGTGGCCGCTTTTCATTACAAGCATTTTAAGGAAGAACTCGGAGTCGGGAGCGTGGGCATCCATGATTTCCTTTCTGAAACGGGACCGAGCGGTCTTGAGGCTTTCTATGGAATTCTTATTCAGAATTATAAGAACCGTTTCATAAGAGAACCCAGCAAAAAACAACATGATCATTCGTAGATTCTCTCCCTTTATTCTAGGAACTTGAGAACGGAGTTTGCTCATGATACCATCGCAATAACGGTCTAAATCTTTTTCCAGAGAGATAAAAAGCCCCTCATCTTTTCTGATCTTAGCGGCCAATTCCTTAACTTGTTTAAATACAAGGGTTTGCCCCACTCCCTCTTCGGACTTGAAGTATGACTCGCATAGTTGATCCAGATGGTCTACTTTCTCGCTGAACAAGGATCCTACAAGATGGGCCTTGTCTCGATTGAGTAACTCTCGTTCCTTTTCTTCCAAGGCGAGTCTGGCCATCTGCTCTTTAATTACACGGTCTTTTTGACGAGTCCGTGATCTCGCAATCAGCATCATTACAGAGACGACGAGCAAACTAAAGACGATTCCGAAAGATCTCTGTTCCCTCATGGCCCTAATCTCTGCTTGTTTTATTGCCGCATCGTCTTTATAGTAGTCCTGTAACGCAGAACTGACCGACTGATGAAGAAGGACGCGGGTCACAGAATCTTGAACAGACGCGGCATGGTCAACTAGGTAGAAGGCCTCCTGAAAGTTCTTTCTCCGCTTTTCCACATATGCTTTCATATAATCAAGTGTGGCCACTTCTTTGTCCGAGCGGAAACGGCGATATCCTTCTTCGAGCCAATAATCGGAAGAATCCCTTCTTCCGGTCATTTCAAATGCTTGGGCGAGATATCCATAATCCAAAGCGGCAAATCGACTGATGGGGACTCTCCGAAACAACTCTATCGCCTGTTCTGGTTCGATTTCTTCTTTTACGAGTAACCCTGCTTTCCTTAAGTAACAATTTACTAAAAGACTACGATTATCCGGATATGTGTTTATAAGATTATTGATCAAACTATCTGCGATACTGAAATTTGATTCATTGGAGTAATCTATTGCGAGAGATAACTCTGCATAAGCCCTATAAAGGTCGGCATTCGCTTTTTCAAAACAGATGATGGCCTTTTTCCAGTTATCAATTGCCGCAGCGCTATTGTTGCTCACATTAAACAAAGCAGCCTTATTCCGATATATCAAGCCCGAATAAAGCCAATCCTCAAGATGGGTTGCTTCGTTTTCGGCTTTTTCAAAAGCAAGCATTGAAGGAATGAGTTCCCCTGCATTTTTTAAACAAATGCCTTCGTAATACCATGAAAGCATCTTCTCCTTCGGACTGCCATGTTTCGAATAATAGTTTACAGCTCGCAAGATCAACGAATCTGAACTAATATCGATATAATTCTTGTCCAACGCAGCACTCATTAACAAGGCATATTGCGCCTCTGTTTTTCGAGATTTCAGATTGGTTGGACTAATCGTCCGAAGGATGCTAAGGGCACTATCCGGATATGATGAGATAATGTCTTCAGCCAAACGAAGATTAGATACAGCAGCTCTCTCGCAGCATGAGCAATACAGGAAAGCAGTCAATAAAACCAGATAACTTTTCATACCTTTTTACGTAAAACAAAAATAAGCATTCTCCTTTAAAACAATCATCGTTATTTGATAATTGTTACCCTCATAAACCCTTAACACGGTGATAGTGAACTACTTCAGAGATAATAATTGTTACCTATATTTCTTTTCTTTAATATTATTAAGTTGGAACTTTGTATTGCTAAAAACCCAAAATCATATGAAAATATCTCACTATCTGATGCCTTTGCTGTTGATTGGCACAACCCTTACCGTACTCTCCGGTGAGCCTCGTCACACTTCCATGAAGGAGAATCAACCGATCCTGATTCTCCAAGATCAGTCTGAAATACCAGATGCTCCTCGGGCCCCTTCCTTCAATCCGTTTTTCGCAGAACTAGTGGACAGCACAAATTCTGTCGCCCTTGGGGCGACAAGCCCAGTCGGCACCGTTCTTGTCCATATCACATCCACAGCGGGAGATGACTATTCCGTTTATTTTAATACATTAAACGGTGCGATTTTAATCCCAATCAGTGGTAATACAGGGGATTATGTCTTGACAATTATAATGTCTAGTGGAACTCATTACATCGGCGAATTCACCATCTAACCCAAAGATATGGTGATTATACACCTATCTTCCCATGCCTGACCTATTTCCCGATGGGAGCAGGAGTTCTGATGCAGAGCCTTGACACCACTGAGTCGAAACACCACTCCCACCGAATACCAAAGGACAGGATTATCCTTGCTGTTTTTTGAATTCTGAATTATTTGTTATATCTTTATTAAACCTTTTGCCGTATGAAAAAATATGTCATATTTGTTTGTCTTATAACTCTTTGGGGGTGCTCTAAGAATGAGGACATCCTTCTCAATCCCGATAATAGTATCGAGGTTTCTCATATTACCAATGATGACCTGGCACTTGTCGACGGGTATATCCAATTAGTGATTAGTAAAGAGGACGCTATTGAGCGTGGCGTGCCTGCCTCAGAGTATGACCTCGTGGAGGAAACGTTGATCAAGCATAATAAAGGCAAAGTAGAAACCAAGTCTGTGAATAACAACATACTTGCATGGGGAATGCTTTTTTATCAGGAAGGAGACTTGGAAATCATCTCTCACAATGCGAATAAAGCGTCGCACTATTCTCTTGAAGCCGATAGCATGACGCTTTATTATACATTTACTAACAACAGTTCTGATTATTCTAACTTTAACTATTTGTATTATGGCCTTAACGGCCCAGTCTCATATGCAACCTACGAGTTTGGGTGGGAAAATTCGCAAGGTTATACCCCTTTATGGAATTTCACAGGTAGTTGGATAACGTTAGAATACATTATTGAAGGAAGTGAGGGCGGACACTGCGTATATGAAATCCGAGACGATGAAGAATTATACTAATAACCCAATATGAATAAGTTACTGACAAATGATGTTTTAAAGTTGTCCCTGATTCTTGTAGTCAGCCTTTTCCTGCCCGTGACGCTCTGGGGACAGCAGGAGCCACTATATTCCGTTGTCGGCCAATGTTTCAGTCGCAACACCACTCCTCCCGGTTTTCCGGAGCCCGCGACATGGGATTGGAGCTACAAAGCTGATGTAACCTTGGAAGCAGGCGGAGAGATTATCGAAACGAAGACGGACGATAGGGGCAGATTCGCCTTCCCGGAGATCAACTCCAGACAGGTACGCGTTATCATTCAACAACCCGAGGGCCAACGCCCTGTTGTGTTTGTTGGCACCATAGAGTTGATGCCAGGAGAGAACATTGTCCTGTTTCAATTTGTGGGCAAAATGCAGTATACTCAACCAGCCATTACGGTAGAAGGAGACAAATGGATTTACCGCATCGTGTCAGAGCCGCCCAGGTTACCGATCTTATATACGGAATGGACCGTTGAAAAACTGAAAAGCCTGCCGGGCGCCGAGTATAACCGGAGAAAAGAGACCATAACATTCTCAGGAAACACGTTACGCCGGACGAAAGTAGACGGTGTTATTGGCAAGGGCAGTGTTTACGTTTTCGGTCTAAACCCGGAAGCCTCGGAATAGAAGCACGTACTCCCATCCGGTAACTGATAAAGCACACGATGAAGAACCCGCTGGTCCCATTCCTTCTGCTCGTCGCAGGTCTCTGCCTGCCCGTGACGCTTCATGGACAGAATCAACCAGCCGACACCCTCTCCTCAATTGTCGGCAAGACCTTCTACCGTATGGAGATAGGAAATGCAGGACAGACGCTTGGAATAGAAAACCTCGACGTTCCCGTTTCCCGGATTGAAGTCATCCTGGTCGCAGCAGGGGATACATTGAGGACAAAGACGGATGACCAGGGACGGTTCTCGTTCTCGGGCATTGCCGCCAAGAGCGTCACCCTCTCGATGGTGAACGATGACTATGCTCCGTTCTCCGAATCATTTGTCTTGATGCCGGGCGACAACGTTGTCATAGTCCCCCGGCAGCGGAAGATCGAGACCCTTGATGCAGCCACCGTCACAGCAGAGGCACCGGTGATGACGATGAGGGGTGACACCCTGGTCTATCACGCCGCCGCCCTTCGGGTCGATGAGGGCGACTATGCCATCGACCTGCTGCGGCAGATGCCGGGCGTGGAAGTGAACCGGACTACCGGCGAAATCAGGATCTCCGGGAAGAGCGTGGCCCGATCGTACGTCAACGGAGCGCTGGTCTTCGGGCTTTCGCCGATGAACGCGATGGAGAACCTGCGGGCGGAGCAGGTCGTGACGATGGAGGTGTACGACGAGACGAACCCGGAGGAGATCCTCGACCGGCGGGCGCGGGAAAAGCAGCGCGTGGTCAACATCAAGACCAAGGACCCGATCTTCCGCACGACGGACCTGCAGGTGCGGGCGATCGCCGGTGCTGATGATACACGTCAGGAGAACGGAGACCGGCAATATCGCTACGCCGCCGGAACAAACGCACATTTCTTCTCCGAGCTGGTACAGCTGTCGGCCGACGTCATCACCAACAACGTCGGAATGGGTTCCAGTGGCATCAACGCCGTGCCCGGGCCGCAGACGAACTACCTGGCGACCACGAACCTGGATCTTGGATTCAACCGCTACTGGGAGAGCCCGATCTTTGGCAACGGCCTCAACACCCGGTATTCCTTTAACCACGACGTGCAGAAGGGACGAAGCCGCAGGCTGCAGGAGTACTTCGAGCTGCCGCAGTCGCCGGCCCACACCATCGAGGAAGAGACGTCTTCTTCCCAGATGACCGAAAGTCACGGCATAGAGGCCAATTTCGCCCTTAAGACCTGGAGGGTCGCCTTTGTGACGTTGCGCCAGCAGTTCAACCTGACCCGTTCCCTATCGGACAGGTTCGCCGCCGGATCCACCGTTTATGGCGGCATGGTCCCGATGCTGCAGGAAGAGACATCGTCCACCAGGAACAGGCGCTGGGATCTCGGAGAGAGCGTTGAATTGCGGTTCAAGCCCGGCAAGAACGGCAGGCAGGCACCCACCCTGGCAGTCAGTGTCATGCTTCAGAAGGGCGATCTGGATGCCTGGAACCTTGACACGCTGTCCTCTTCCTACACGAAACGTTACCTGACCAAGGAAGGGAACGATCTCCGGCAACTCTGGGTGGTTAGACTGAGCCAGACCCTCTACGAATTCCGTAAAGACCAGCGCAACCTGCAGGTAACTGCAGAATATGACATGACCTACAACCTGCAGACCAAGGTCCAGGAAGCCTATGATCTGTATGGGGTTGACGAGCCTGTGATAAACACGGCGAATACTTTTGATTTTACCTATTCCAACCTGGTGCACCAAATCTCGTTCGTCTCGCGCTACAATACGGGCAATCCCAAATTCCCGATGCTGAACTTCAGTGTCTTTTCCCAAATGACCCGGGTCAAAGACCGGGAGCGCCTCCCGGCAGATGTCTCCGGCGACAAGACATTCTACAGCATTACGCCGTCATTGAATATCAGAATTGGACAATTGAATAGCATCAGCCTAGCGTCCAACACTAGTATCCCTTCTGTGGAGCAGCTGCGCCGTCGGATCGACGATACCCGCCCGCTCTCACTGATCGCCGGCAACCCGGATTTGAAGCAGAGCCACTCCTGGTCGCTCCGTCTGAGCGGCAACAGCGACAGGATGCGGGCAAAGAAGTGGATGACCACCTGGAATGCGAGCGTCCAGTATCAAGTCCATCCCCTGGTCCAGCGGACCGTCTTCTACCGTGAAGCGACCGTGCTGGACGATTACGACGGATACCGGGTGCCGGCCGGCGCATCGGTCCTCCGTACGGAAAACGCGGATTATGGCCTGACCGGCAACATCACCCTGAACACCTCGGCCCGGTTGAACCTTATGAAGGGTAATCTCAAACCCACCGTTACGATTCAGCCGAAGTTGGACTACCGGCTTATGCCGCAGTATTTCGGCGAGGTGCTGGACCGCACCGCGGAATGGACGCCATCCCTGAACGCCACGGTGATAGCCCCGCTGTGGAAGAGTGCGGAGCTGTCCCTGAAAGGGAATGCGGCGTATATCCGTGCCATCAGCCAAAAAAGCACGATGGACCGCAAGGCCTTCCGCGGCCAGCTCGATGTGGACTTCTCTACCGATTTCCTGAAGCATGCATTTTTCTCGGGGATCTATTCCTGGCGCCCCGTCCGCGACCTGTCGGAGTCGAACCTGAACCGTGATCTCCACCAGCTGAATCTGGCACTGGGCCTCAACTTCTTGAAGAAAGACCTCAAGGTCTGCTTCCGAGGCATAGACCTGCTGCGCAGCGGCTCGGTCTATACCATCACGATGGGCCCTTCCTCGGTCACACATTCCTGGACGCCTGTCTACGGCCGTTACTTCGTACTGGACATCTCCTACCGCTTCAATAACTCCGGCGGCAGGTCTATGCCGCGATATGGATTATAAGCCTTTAAGTGTCGCCAAAAACAAGAAAATCGGCCTCAGAGACGCTCTGAAGCCAATTTTGGTGCGGTAGGTGAGAGTCGAACTCACACACCCCAACGGGCACTACCCCCTCAAAGTAGCGTGTCTACCATTTCACCACTACCGCAGTCGTTTGGGATTGCAAATATACGGCGAATAATTTAATTCGCAAACATTTTGGCAAAAAACTGCTGAAACCGGTCAGTCTCCGATGACGGATTGGAGGTAGGCGCACTTGTCGGGATTGCCGAGAGTCTTGCCTTTGTCGCAGGAAAGCTTGACACAGTCGTGCCACTCGCGAAGTTCCGTGATGCGGCCCTTGATGAGTTTGACGACGATGTTCATAGGCTTGCAGTTGGTCACGTCGCAGGTCAGGAACGTGCCGACGCCATAAGAGTCCTGGACACGGCCGGCGCAGTACTTATGGATCTCGATGGCGCGGTCGACATTGAGACCGTTGGAGTACACGACCTGCTTGGTGGCGGGGTCGATGCCGAGGGACTTGTACTTCTCTATGATCTTCTCGGTCTGCTCCTCCTCGTTTCCGCTGTCCACGCGGAGGCCCTTATACATCATGGCCATACGCTTGGAGAGGTTGGAGAAGAAGACCTTGTCGCCGAAGCAGTCGTAGAGGAAGATACCGTTGTCGCCGTCGTAGACGTCGCTGAACTTCCTCATTACGTTGAAGTTGCACTCAAACACGCCGCTGACGTTCTCTTCGAACGAGATGAGCTGGTGCGACATTGTGCCGAGGCACTTGGTACCGTATTTCATTGCGAGCCAGACATTGCTCGTACCGGTGAAGATGCCTGGCCACTCCTGCGACTCATACACGGTCTTCATGGTCCGGATGACCATCTCCTGATGCTCGAAACTCAGGCGGCGGCGAGTGCCCATGTCGCCGAAGGTCAGGCCGTTGGAGAAAATCTGCACGGCCTTGTCCCACGCACGGCGCTCTTCCAGCTCGGGGTCATACGACTCGAGGTCGCCCCGGAGGATGTGCATCAGCTCGGAGACAGAAGAGAGGATGGGCATCTCCCACATGATGGTGGAGAACCACTTGCCGCGTACCTTGATGTCAAGGTGTCCTTCCTCGTCCTGCGAGATGTGTACCTCCTTGGGGTTGAAACGGTAACCCTTCAGGAAAGTGAAATACCACAGCGGCAGGAAGTAGCAGCTGTCGCGCATATAGTCGGCCTCCTCCTGGGTGCAGACAACATCCTTCATTCCGTCGATCTGCTCCTGCAGCAGTGCGGCGAATCCCTTGGGATAAACCGTGCCGTTGCGGTCGAAGAAGGAATACTCCACTTCGGCGCGGGGATATTTCATCAGGATGTAGTACTGGCAGGTGAAGGTATAGAGGTCGTTGTCAGTAAAGTGGGTAACAATCTGTCTCATTACGCGAAGGGTTTGATTAGTGCTTGCAAATATAGAAAAAATCAGTAACTTTGCAGCCACTTTCCTCGAGTAGGAAAGACTTAGGTACAAACTTTAATAAAACAGATTCACAATGGCTGTTAAAATTCGTTTACAGCGCCACGGTAAGAAGAATTTCGCATTCTTCCACATTGTAGTGGCAGACTCACGCGCACCGCGTGACGGTCGTTTCATCGAGCAGCTCGGATCGTACAATCCGAACACCAATCCCGCTACCATCGTCCTCGACGCCGAGAGGGCTCTGGCCTGGCTGAACGTAGGCGCCCAGCCTACCCTCACCGCCCGCCGCATCCTCTCCTACGAGGGTGTCCTCCTCCGCCATCACCTCGCCGGTGGTGTCGCCAAGGGTGCTCTCACCCAGGAGCAGGCTGACAAGAAGTACGTCGATTGGAAGGCTCAGAGGGACGCCAAGATCGTTGCCAAGAAGCAGGGTCTCACCAAGGACGCCGCCGCGAAGGCCAAGGCCGCCGCAGAGGCTGAGATGAAGGTGAACCAGGAGAGGGCCGAGGCTATCGCCAAGAAGAAGGCCGAGGCTGAGGCCGCTGCCGCCGCGAAGGCCGCCGAAGAGGCTGCCGCCGCTGCTGCCGAGGCCGTCGAGGAAGCCACCGAGGCTTAATCCTCCCCCGGACGTGGCAAGCCCTGATTCTTTGATCCAGATTGCCAAGGTCCTGAAGTCCTTCGGCACGGACGGAGGGGTCCTGCTAGGATTCCGCGACGTCATGCCGGAAGACATCGATCCACAGGAACCGGTGTTCATCGAATTCGATGGACTGCCGGTTCCCTTTTTCTTTGATTCATTCTCCAGGAAAGGCCGTGACAAGGCCATTGTCCACCTCACCGACGTCATCTCGCTCGAAGATGCGGAAGAACTCGTCGGCCGCGCCGTCCTCGCAGAGGAGGACAGCGTAGCGGGCTGGGACGAGGACGAAGGTCCGTCGCTCGACGACTTCGTCGGCCTGGTCCTCTTCAATCGCGACGCCCGCGTGGGCGAAATCACTGACTACGAAGACATTCCCGGCAATCCCTGTCTCTATGTGGATACGGAAAACGGGCAGGCGATGATACCTCTCCACGAGGATTTCATCCTGTCCGTAGATCCTGAAGCCGGAGAGATCGTCATGGATCTTCCCGACGGTCTGGTCTAATCCTTACAATGACACTCCTTGCTGCCGCTGTACGGGCAGCTGCCCTTCTGTGAACAGCAGGAGCAGCTGCCGCCGTCCTTGCGCAACGCAGTGCGCAGGGCGAGGAAGGCCAGCACCGCGACTGCAGCGAGTATGATTATGCTGGCGGCGTTCATGCGAATATAAGATAGGCTGCCAGGGCGCAGACCCAGGCTATGGCACATTGGAAAATCACTACGAAGAACGCCCATTTCGAGCCGAGCTCGCGGCGTATGGACGCGATGGCGGCGACGCAGGGCGTATAAAGGAGGCAGAACACCAGCAGCGGCACTGCGGTAGCCGCAGTAAGGGCAGCGGTCACGCCCAGCACTTCCATGGTCGAGACGACGCTCTCCTTGGCGAGGAAGCCGGTGATGAGGGCGGTGACGATGCGCCAGTCACCCAGCCCGAGAGGGCTGAAGACGGGTGCGATCAGGCCCGCGAGCCAGGCGAGTATGCTCTCGCTGCTGTCCTCGACGAAGTTCAGATGGAAGTCGAAGGACTGCAACAGCCAGATGACTATCGTCGCCACGAATATTACGGTGAAGGCCCTCTGGATGAAATCCTTGGTCTTGTCCCAGAGCAGATGCCATACATTGCGCGCCCTCGGGATGCGGTATACCGGCAGTTCCATCACGAAGGGAGTAGTGTCCTTCTGATGATGGAAGACCTTGGAAACCAGAGCGGTAACAATACCCACGACGATACCCAGCAGATAGAGCGACACCATCACCAGGCCGGCCTTTCCGGGGAAGAAGGCGCTGGCCAGGAAGCCGTAGATGGCGATCTTGGCCGAGCAGCTCATGAACGGGATGAGGAGGATGGTGAGGCGACGGTCGTGCGAGGACGGCAGGGTGCGGGTGGCCATCACGCCCGGCACGGAGCATCCGAAGCCGATGAGCATCGGCACGATGCTCCGGCCTGAGAGGCCCAGGCGGCGCAGCAGTTTGTCCGAGACAAACGCGATGCGCGCCATGTATCCGCTGTCCTCCAGCATTGACAGGAAGAAGAACAGCACGATGATGATGGGCACGAAACTGAGTACGGAGCCGACTCCGCCGAAGATACCGTCGACGACCAGCGAGCGTACCGGCTCGCTGACGTCCCAGCGCACAAAAGCGTCGTCCACGACGCCTCCCAGCCAGTCTATGCCAGCGGCCAGCATATCCTGCAGCCACAGGCCGATGACGTCGAATGTCAGCCAGAAGACCAGCGCTATGATGGCGATGAAGGCGGGAATGGCAGTCCATTTACCCGTCAGGGTACGGTCTATCCTGAGGCTGCGGAGATATTCCTTGCTCTCACTGGGTTTGGATACGGTCTGCGCGCACAGACGGCCGATGAAAGAGAAACGCATGTCCGCCATGGCCGCATGGCGGTCCAGGCCTCGCTCCTCCTCCATCTGGACTATGATGTGCTCCACCATCTCCTTCTCATTCTGTTCAAGACCCAGGCGCGCCGTCACGACTTCGTCGCCCGCCACAAGGCGGCTGGCGGCGAAGCGGGCCGGCAGGCCGGCGCGCTGCGAGTGGTCCTCCACCAGGTGCATCAGGCTGTGCAGGCAGCGGTGTACGGCACCGCCGTGATCGTTCTTGTCGCAGAAATCCTGGCGTTTGGGTTTCTCCTGATATTTCGCGATATGGACGGCGTGTTCCACCAATTCGTTGACACCCTCGCCGCTGGCGGCGGATATGGGGACCACGGGAATGCCGAGCAGACGCTCCATCTCGTTGACGCGGACGGATCCGCCATTGCCCCTGAGCTCGTCCATCATATTGAGGGCAAGGACCATAGGAACGTCCAGTTCCATCAACTGCATCGTCAGATACAGGTTGCGCTCGATGTTGTTGGCGTCGACAATGTTGATGATCGCCCTGGGTTTCTCTTCTATGATGAAATTGCGGGATACAAGTTCTTCGGCGGTATAGGTCGAGAGGGAGTAGATGCCCGGAAGGTCTGTGACTCGGGTATTGGGATAGCCCTTGATCACGCCGTCCTTGCGGCTGACCGTCACGCCAGGGAAGTTGCCGACATGCTGGTTGGAGCCGGTGAGCTGGTTGAAAAGCGTAGTCTTGCCGCAGTTCTGCTGGCCGGCAAGGGCGAAAGTGAGGACCTCGTCCTTCGGAAGCGGGTGCTCGTCCGCCTTGTCGTGGAAACGGCCTTCCTCGCCGAAGCCCGGGTGTGCATTGTGTTCATGCAGGGAAAGGTTGTATCCGAAATCCTCGTCGAGGGGCGCTGCCGGTACGGTCTCACGGGCGCAGTCCGCGTCCACTTCGATCTTCAGGGCTTCGGACAGCCTGAGGGTCAGCGCATAACCGTGTATCCTGATCTCTATGGGATCGCCCATGGGCGCCATCTTGACGAGCCTGACCTCGGTACCGGGGATAAGGCCCATGTCCAGGAAATGCTGGCGCAGCACACCTTCGCCGCCGACGCTCTTGACGACGGCGGACTCCCCTACCTTCAAGTCTTTTAATGTCATATCAGGATGCTGCTGTTTCAGCCTACAAAGTTAAGGCATATTTGGCAACGCGCTATCCCCATTTATAGGGATTTTTAGGGTGGCACGGTTCTTTTAGCATTGAAATGAACTA
>JAEEGI010007469.1_pt1 | contig 24487 bp, 19 predicted proteins | sample 8958751 | NCBI WGS metagenome assembly JAEEGI01 (sample SAMN16246545, study PRJNA631951) | gut metagenome | biome: gut microbiome; feature: rumen; material: KS-attached | host: Bos | place: Iran: Karaj | collected 2018-10
TTCTGGTGCGCAGATTGCGCAGTCAGAATTTTCGTCAGATTGTCTGAAAATCGCGGGGAATACTTCCTGTATTGGCCAAGATTTTCGGGCAATATGACGGAACATGATGCAAGCAAGATGCGTGCCGGGAATTGTGCGGTATTGCCTAAAGCAATAAAGGAGAGTGCCGCCATGCTGCTCGCCGTCGACATCGGAAACTCCAATATCTCCATCGGCTGCATCCGGGAGGAAGAGATTCTTTTCGAGGTCCGCATCGCCACGGATCGGGCCCGGACCTCCGACCAGTACGGAGTGGAGATCAAGAGCATGCTGGAGGCCAACGGCGTCCAGCGGGAGGATATCCGCGACTGCATCATTTCCAGCGTGGTCCCCCCGGTGTTCAACTCCGTCTGGGCCGGCATCTATAAACTGATCGGCCGCCGTCCCATGGTGGTGGAGGCCGAAATGGACACGGGTCTGGAAATCTGCCTGGATGTGCCCTCCCAGGTGGGGGCGGACCGGATCGTGGTCGCCGTGGCGGCTCTGGAGCGCTATGAGGCCCCCCTGATCCTCATCGACATGGGCACCGCGACCACCATGGAGGTGGTGGAGCCCGGCGGCCGCTATATGGGCGGGGTCATCATCCCCGGCCTGCGGGTCTCCCTGGATGCGCTCACCAGCCGCACCGCCCAGCTCCCCGCCATCAGCCTGGGGCGTCCCGGCAAGGTGGTGGCCACCAACACCTCGGAGTGCATGCGCAGCGGCATCCTCTACGGCTCGGCCTGCATGCTGGACGGCATGATCGACCGGATGTGCGCAGAGCTGGGCCACGACTGCACCGTGGTTGCCACCGGCGGCCTCGCGCCCTTCGTCACCCCCCTCTGCCGCCATGAGATCATCCTGGAGCCGGAGCTGCTCCTGCGGGGCCTCAACGCCCTGTATAAGCGCAACAGGAAAGCGGAATAACGCCCATTACCCGGCCTTTTGGCGGGAAACGCCAACGTTTCATGATTGAAAAGAAATCCCCTCGCCGCGGCGAGGGGATTTTTGTATCCTATCCCTTGATTTTCAGGCTTTTCAGGTATTCCTTCTGCTCCGGCGGGATGCGGAAGCTTTCCACCGCTTTCTGAATGGCCTTGTTGTGGGTCCAGGGGTCCAGCCGCCGGTCCTCCAGGTAGGGGACGACCACCTCATAGTGCTTCGCCAGAGCCGTTGCGAAATACCAGGCGACCATCATCCTGACATAATAATCCTCCGAGCGGATCGCGGCGACCATGGTGGGATACGTCAGGTCAAACCCCTTGTCCATGAAGTGCTGCATGAGCATGCCGACGGCGAAGCGGACCGTATAGGGCTTTTCGGAGCGGATCCATTTCCAGATCTCCGGCAGCAGCGCCCAGAGATAGTTTCGGAAAACCTTCGGCGAAAGCTGGTCGCAGGTGGCCCAGTTGTCCACATAAGGCAGGAAGCGGTTCACCTCCCGGATGCAGCGCTCCATATCCTTCTCTTCGGAAAGGAGGAAGGCGTGGAGCTGGTTTTCCTCGAAATACCGGTGGGGAAGCGCCTGCAAAAACGCCTCGGCCTCTCCGCTCGCCGCCAGCTGCTTTGCCAGCTTCCGCAGCTCCGGCGTGCGGACCCCGATGATCGCTGCGGGGTCCGCGGTGGGGATCAGTTTGCACTGGAACTCCCGGTATTCCCGATCCTGGAGGAGCCGCAGTCTTTCCGGAATGGAACCGGCCGGGTCGGGCGTCTGCGCAGGTGTCACCTCCGCTTCCGTCAGGCTCCGGTAGAAGTCCTGCAGCACATAGAAGGCCGGTTTTCGGTATGCCTTGCCCTCGTCCAGGAGGCCCTTGCGGTTGTAGTAGCCCTGGCGGACGCTGGTACGCCGGGGGCAGCGGAAATCATAGAGGATCCAGGGGGTCATGCCCCGCACATAGGGGATGGCGGCCAGGACCTCCACCTGCTTTTCATACACCGCTTTCTGGCATTCCTCCGTGCCCTTGTCCTCCGCGCTCCCGTGGTATCCCCGCAGGGCGTCCGCCCCGAATTCCGTGATGATCACCGGCTTCGTTGGGTCGCTGTTTTCAAAAAGCTGCGGCAGGCGGGTGAAATCCGGGTCGTACCAGCCGTAATATTCGTTCAGGCCGATCACATCCAGCTTCTCCGCCAGCCGGTCGGCGATGCGGTTCCGGCCCCCGTCCACCAGGCAGGCGGCGGAAACGAGGCGGGTATCGTCCTCCCGCCGGGCCAGGTCCGCCAGGCGGCCCATGAAACCGAGGCGCTCGTCCGTGTCGGCGTTCTCGTTCCCCACGGACCAGACGATGACGCTGGCCCGGTTCCAGTCCCGCCGGATCAGCTCCGTCAGCTGATTGGAAGCGTCGGCCCAGGCTTCGGCGCTGCCGAAGGCGATGCCCCAGTAGACCGGCACCTCCTCCCACAGCAGCAGCCCCGCTTCGTCGGCCAGGCGGGCGGTCTCCTCATGGTGGGGATAGTGGGCCAGGCGCAGATAGTTGCAGCCCAGCTCCTTCGCCAGGCGCAGGTTCTCCAGCCGTTCCTCCCGGGTGAGGGCCCTGCCGCCGGCCACGCTCTCCTCATGGCAGCTGACGCCCCGCAGGAAAATGCGCTTTCCGTTCAGCAGGATCTCCCGGCCCCGGACCCCGATCTCCCGGAAGCCCACCCGGTCGGAGACCTCATCCTCTCCGAAGCGGAGGGAAACGTCATACAGCTGGGGCGTCTCCGGGCTCCACAGGGCGGGCGCGCAGTCGAAGACCGCCTCCCCCTTGCCCGCCGACACCGGGACCTCCTCCCGCAGACCCAGCTCCGGGATTTGGAAGACAGCCGTGCCCTCCGCTTTTTCCGACAGCTCCGCGGCTACCCGGACCCGGCGAAAGCTGCCGTCCGGCAGGAGGGAGACCCGAAAGCTGCGGATGAACAGCTTCGGAACGCAGAAAAGGCGGATTTCCCGGAACACGCCCCCGTAGTTGAACCAGTCCGTGTTCCTGGCGGGCACCTGCAGGGGCCGCCGGGTGCTGTCCACGCAGAGGAGGATGCGGTTGTCCCCCTTTTTCAGCAGCTCCGTGACCTCGATAAAGAAGGGGGTGGAGGCCCCCTTGTGGGCGCCGGCGAAATGCCCGTTGAGGAAGACCCGGCAGTTGTAGGCCGCTGCGCCGATACGTAGAAAGACCCGCGCTTCTCCGGCGGGGCGGCAGCGGAAGCGCCGGGTGAAGACCATGGGGCCCTCGTAGAGCAGATATTCCTTCCGGAAGGTGTTCCAGCACCGGGGCAGGTCCATCACCGGCCATTCCTCGAAGGAATAGTCCACCGGCAGGCTCCGCCCCCGGGTGTCCCGCTCCTGCTCCAAAAACCAGCGCTGCCTGAGGCAGGTGTCATACTGGTCCACGCAGTAGTGCCAGGGCCCGTCCAGGGAAAGGGCGGGGCGGGAATCGCAGAAAAGCATGTCCTCCGCCGTGGCGTCCCGGCCCTCGTAATCCTCCAGATAATCCTCGGAAAGGAAGGTTGAGCGTTCCTCTTTCATGATATCGTCTCCTGATCAAGCCATCGGGAAAAGCCTCGCAGAGTTCGCGCCCGCGGCGCGAAGAAGTCGGAATCATTTCGGGGCGGAATTCCCTCCTGCCCCAAAATACCTCTCGCGGAGCAGACTGTGCGGGCGAAGCGCGTGGGGTCAGCGGAGCGGCAAACCTTCTCAGATCGAACCTGTTCGATTTGACTAGAGCCCCGCGCAGAGGGTGTCGAAGATCAGCTTCTGCCCCAGGCGGGAGGGATGGATGCCGTCCTCGCAGAGATAGGGCTCCAGGGCGTGGGGCTCCGCGGGAAAGGCCCGGCGGACGTCGATCAGCCGCGCGTTTTTCTCCCTGGCCACCTGCTCCACCATTTCGGAATAGCGGGTCTGCCACCGGGCGATCATCTCCACGTTCCCCAGCCAGGAGAGGATATTCTGCATGCTGAGCCCGTTCCGGCAGACATAGCGGAGATAGCGCTGGGAGTGGACGGGGGTCAGGGTCATGAGCACGGGCCTGCGCCCGCTCTGACGGATCAGATCCACCGCTTCCCGGTAGCGGCTGAGGAATTCCCCCGGCGGCGTCCGGCATTCGTAGTGTTCGTCCGGGTCCCGGGAAATGGCCGCCCAGTCGAAATCGCAGTCGTTGCCCCCCAGCTCCAGCACGGCGATCTCCTCCTCCGGGGCTTCAGCGCCGCTGTCTCTTTGGATCAGGGGCAGCATTTTCCGGATCGTGCAGCCGAAGCGGGCGCAGTTGCGGATGGTCAGGTGGAACATCTCCCCCATGCGCTGCTCCCAATCCCGGTTGACCACATATTTGCCACCCTCCAGCAGGACGCCCTTCAGGACGCTGTCCCCATAAACGGTCACCTTCATGCGGACACCTCTTTTCAAACCCGCGACATCTAATCTTTAACTCTAGATTACATCGCAATCCTTTTTTTGTCAATGCTTTTCCGCCCCTTCGCCGCAAAACCTCCCGCGGTCGGAAAAGGGTCAAGGCAATGCCGCAGCATTCACGGCACGCATCTTGCCGGCATCCTGTTCCGTCATATCATCCAAAAATCCTCGGTAATGCGCAGCGTTTTGCCTGCGATTTTTGGCCGATCTGACGAAAATTCCGGCTGTGCAGTCTGCGCACCGGAATTGTGCGCGATTGCCTTGATTTCTCCGCCGGCGCGTGCTATGATGTATTCGTAATAATTTCGTAATAAAAGAGAAACGTTAATAAAAATATAAGAAAGGATGAACGTCATGAGAAGAAAGTCCGCACTGTTCCTGGCGGCGCTCTTTGTCCTCGCGCTGTTCGCCGGCTGCTCCGGCGGCGGCAGCGGCGGCGGAACGACGCCCACGCAGGCCCCCGCGAATCCCACGCAGGCCCCCTCCGGCGGCGGGACGGAACCCACGCAGGCCCCCTCCGGCGGCGGCAGCGAGACCCCCGCTCCTCCTCCCGGCGGCGACGACGACAGCCCCTACCATTTCGCCGTGGGCAAGTACGCCACGGACGCTGAGGGCTGGCCCCTGGAGAAATACGAGTATGAGCTGCCCCTCAGCACCACGGACGAGATCTTCACCACCATGACCCTCAACTTTACCCCCCAGTATCTGCCCGAGGGCGGCTATGCCGAGATGCCCATGTATGCCGGCATGGAAGAATTGACCGGCGTCCACATGGAGTATAACGTCATCGCTTCCGCCTCCTTTGTGGAGACCCTCTCCGTCATGGAGGCCTCCGACGAGATGTGCGACATCACCGCCGGCTTCTATGCCTACCATCAGGGAAGCAGCCTCAACGCCGCCATCGACGAGGAGCTGGTCATCAACCACTACGACTATAAGGAATATGCCCCCAACTACTGCCGCTGGGCCAAAGACTACGAATGGCTGGAGGGCATGTGGAGCAGCGTCAACAACCCCGGCTTCAACAAGTGGATCGGCTTCGTGGAATTCAACGACGAGCCCAACTGCTCCACCGGCTACTTCATGCGGGGCGACTGGCTGGATCAGCTGGGCATGAACTCCCTGGATGTCTACACCTATGACGAGTGGTATGATATGCTGATGGCCGTCAAGACCGCCGGCTTCGAGAACTGCGAATACCCCCTGCAGGTCTATTCCAATATCGACGCCTATGTCAATGTCTGGAACGGCTTCAACACCAGCCCCTACGCGGCGGCCGCCGCCTATCTCCGCGTGGTGGACGGCAAGGTCAACTTCAACGGCATGTCCGACGACGACCTGACCCTCATGCAGTATCTCAAGAAGTGGTTCGACGACGGCCTCATCAGCCCCTATTTCCAGTCCCTCACCGGCCTGGAGGATATCACCGCCGACGTGACCAACGGCAACTGCGCCTGCGCCTTCTTCAGCCCCGGCGAGATCGCCGGCACCGAAAGCAGCTGCGTGAACCCCGACGCCCGCTTCGACGTCATGCGCAAGCTGGTGCGCCAGAAGGGCGACATCATCCACTGGCATCTGGACCCCGATGAATTCGGCGGCTGCGGCGCCTCCATCTCCGCCAAGTGCAGCAACATCCCGCTGATGGTCACCTGGTGCGACTGGGCTTATTCCCCCTTCGGCGCGGACTACCGCAACTACGGCCCCGAGGGCGTTTACTGGAACTACAACGAGAACGGCGACCGGGAGTGGAACGAGCTCATCACCGGCTTCGAGCTGGGCTCCGGCTGGGCCACCATCTGCTATCTCCAGAACCCCATGGATCCCGGCATCGACGCTTGGACCCGCAACTACAAGTATCCCGGCGGCGAGCGCCTGCTCCGCTTCTTCGACGTTTGGAACGAAGTGCTGGATTACTATGACGGCGCTTACAACTATCCCGGCGCCATCAAGCTCACCGACGACGACAACGATGAGATCAACAACCTCCGCGCCGACGCCAACACCTTCTTCTCCGAGAACTATGTCCTGTTCCTGCTGGGCGACAAGAGCTTCTCCGAATGGGATTCCTTCCAGCAGCAGCTGAACGACCTGGGCATGGCGCGGATCACCGAGATCTATCAGGAAGCCTACGACGAATATATCGCCGCATAAGCGAATCGATCCGAAGCCGGACGCCCGCATCTGCGGGCGTCCGCTTCTTTAAGGCGCGGCGGAATTCTGCATCTTGACCGGGCAGGCCGGCTGTGATAATCTTTTGTCATAAATCAAAATACAGGAGGGAATCACCATGTACGACAAGAAGCTGATCGTCTATTTTTCCGAATCCGGCAACACCAAGAAGCTGGCGGAGATGATCCAGGCCGCCGTGGGCGGCGACATGACGGACATCAAGGCTCCCAAGCCCGATTTCAGCGCCTATGACCTGATCTTCCTGGGCACCCCCAACTATTCCGCCACCGTGGCCGGTCCCATGGCGGACTACATCAAGGGCATCGACCTGACGGGCAAGACCGTCGCGCCCTTCTGCACCCACGGCATGGGCGGCCTGCAGAATGTGGGCGACGACATGACGAAGCTCTGCACCGCCGCGGGGGCCGCCAAGGTCTTCCCCACCATCCCCGTAAAGGGCGTGGACGTGGACCAGGCCGGCGAGAAGCTCACCGCCTGGCTCAAGGAGTGCGGCATCTGCTGAGTTACGACAATGCACAGGCAAGGGGGCGTTGCAAAATGCAACGCCCCCTTCAGCCGCCGCAGCGGACGTTCCTTCGCCTTTCAGCATTTCTGCCGCCAATGGCGGCAATCCGCACGCAGGGCTGCAAAACAGCCTCAAATGAAAAAGCATCCCCGAAGGGGATACCTTAACCGTGCCCAAAGGGCACGATATCACGCGGCCTCAAGCCGTATATCACCCCGCGAAGCGGGATATCACGCCCGCAAAGCGGGCATATCACCGGTGCGCTGCATTTGCAACGCACCCTTGCTCCTTTTTCCTTGCCCCTTCGGCTTGCAAAAGGGCCGCCGCCCCGCTATACTGGACGCAGGAAATGAAATGAGGTGTTCCTATGCGCGCAAGCAAACGGGAGCTGGCCTATGCCGCCCGGAACTTCAACGAAGTCCACCACACCACCCTGAACCCGGAGGGGCCGGGGGTGGTGCGCATCCACCTGGTGCCGCCCCTGACGGAGGGCGGCGAGATCGCCCCCAGCGTGGCCATCCTCAACGGGCAGGACGTGATCCCGGTGAACACCGCCTGGAGCATCCTGCTGACGGAGTTCATCCGCAGCGTGAACGAATATGCCGGACAGCCCGTGAACGATGAGGACGCGGCGAAGATCATGGAAAACACCTGCGACCGGGTGAAGAAGGTCTATCCTCTGGTAAGCCGGAAGCGGATGAAAGAGGACGTCTACGCCATCATGAACGCCTTCACGCAGATCGCCCGCGGGGAGGAAACGGAGCTGCCCATCGGCTACCTCTCCCTCCGGGAATATGCGCCGAAGATGCGCGCGCCTCACCGCATGGACCTGATGGTGAGCGCCATGACCAGGAACGGCAGCTGGCACTGCAACCAGAAATGCGTCCACTGCTACGCGGCGGGCCAGCCCCGCGCGGAGGAGGCGGAGCTTTCGACGGAGGAGTGGAAGACGATCCTGGACCGCTGCCGCGCTTCCTGCATCCCCCAAGTGACCTTCACCGGCGGGGAGCCCACCCTGCGGGAGGACCTGCCGGAGCTCATATCCTATGCCCGCTGGTTCATCACCCGGCTGAACACCAACGGCGTCCGTCTGACGCCGGAATACTGCGCCTCCCTTCGGGAAGCCGCCCTGGACAGCGCCCAGATCACCTTCTATTCCCATGAGGAAGAGATCCACAACCGGCTGGTGGGGGCGGAGCGCTGGGCCGATACCGTCGCCGGCATCGAAAACGCCCTGGCGGCGGGCATCAATCTCAGCGTCAACACCCCCCTCTGCACCCTGAACCGGGATTATGTGAAAACTCTGGAATTCCTGCATGCCAGGGGCGTGCGCTATGTCACCTGCTCCGGCCTCATCACCACCGGCAACGCCGCCCTCCCCGCATCGGAGCGCCTGCAGCTGACCCTGGCGGAAATGCGGGAGGTCCTGAAAGCGGGCGTGGATTATGCGTATTCCTGCGGCATGGAGATCAGCTTCACCTCCCCCGGCTGGGTGGACGAGAACTACTGCCAGGAGCTGGGGATCACTACCCCCAACTGTGGGGCCTGCCTCAGCAACATGGCTGTGACGCCGGGGGGCAACGTGGTGCCCTGCCAGAGCTGGCTTTCGGAAGCGCCTCTGGGGAACATGCTCCGGGATGAGTGGGAGACCATCTGGAATAAAGCGGAATGCCGGAGCCGCCGGGAGATTTCGGCCCAAATGCGGGGGGAATGCCCCCTGCGCATCTACCCCGCCGGGGAGAAAGGAGCGCCCCAGGGCGAACTGGAGCAATGAAGAAGCGGATCATCCTTATCCTCGCGCTGCTTGCCGTCCTGCTGCTGCCCATGGCGGCCTCCGCCGCTGGCGACCTGGACGAGATCGTGCAATATACCGTCACGGCGGTGGTGAACGAGGACGCCACCGTGACCCTGACCTACCATATCGAATGGAAGGTGCTGGATTCCAGCTCCGAGGGCCCCCTGGAGTGGGTCACCGTGGGCATCCCCAACAGCCACTGCTCCGAAGTGACCGCCCTGTCCGACAGCATCCGGAAGATCGCCGCCACCTATTCCAACGGCAGCTGCGTCCGCATCGACCTGGACCGGAAATACTATGCCGGCGAGGTGGCGGTGATGGATTTCTCCCTGGTGCAGGATTACATGTATCAGGTCAACGAGCTCACGGAGGGGGAGACGGTCTATCACTTCACCCCCGGCTGGTTCGACAGCCTGAATGTGGACGAGATCGTCGTCCGCTGGAAGGGGGACAAGGCCCTGGGCCAGAGCCCCGCCTGCACCGTGGACGGGGAGGGTTACTATGTCTGGACGGGCAGCCTGGGCCACGGGCAGAAGCTCTCCGTCACCGTCACCTATCCCGCCGGGTCCTTTGGCTTCGACGAGACCAAGAACCTGGGGGGCGGCTCCTCCGGCGGCGATTATGATGACGACGATGACGACGACGGCGACGCCGTCCTGGGCTTTGTCTTCCTCATTATCATCATCGTGATCATCGTCAAGGTCCGTAAGTCGAAAAGGGGCTATACCAAGACCTCCAACCTCTCCGGCGGCACGAAGGTCACCCGCACCAAGGTGGTCTATTATCCCGTCTGCCAGGGCTGCGGCGCGCCCAGGCCGGAAAACGCCAACAACTGCCCCTACTGCGGCCGCAGCTTCATCAAGAGCGAGGAGGTCATCAAGGCGGAGGATATCCCCAAGGAGGAGCGGGAGCTGCGCACCAAAACGACCAGCGGCCTCTACCGCTATCACTCCCAGCCGGACACTTATATCCGGGTCCGCAGCGTGCCCGTGGTCGTGCCCGTGAGCAGCGGCAGCAGTCACCGGGGCGGCGGCAGCTCCCGGGGCGGGGGTTCTTCCCGCGGGGGCGGCAGCTCCCATTCTTCCTGCGCCCATTCCTCCTGCGCCTGCGCCAGCTCCTGTGCCTGCGCCTGTGCCTGCGCCTGCGCCGGCGGCGGGCGGGCCGGGTGTACGACCAAGGATTTCTACAGCACGGGTCTGAAGCTCCGTCAGCTGGAATTGAAGAAGAAAGCGGGACGGGGATAAGGAGTGAAGCATTGATATGAAAACATCCCAACGCGCGATTGCAGCGGCGCTTTCCATGTTGTTGGTTTTCGGCCTTTTGGTCCAGGGGGGAGGCCAGTCCGTTCATGCGAAGGCTTATGAAAACGTCTATCACGTTCTCGTCATCAATTATGATCCGGTCATTCCAAGTCAGGGGCTCCGTCTTCATGAGGTGTATCATTGGAACGATCCAGCGGTCCTGGCGCAGGAGTATGCAGACGTTATGTGGGAAATCAGCTATGGCTATGCGGACTACGAGGTCGTCGACTGGATCGAGCTTGATGAAATGCCAGTAGCTTTGGATGGTTTCTGTTATGATCCGGAGGAGTACTATCAAATCATGCAGGCCGCTGTTGCAGAAACAAACGGTGCTTATTACGACTCACCCCGCTGGACGCATAAGGATTACAGCTTTGATTATGATGCGTGTATGCGTCGTTTTGATGTTTATGATCGAGTAGAGCAGGGAGAGATCGACGAGGTTTGGATTTTTGCCGGTACCATGGCCAGCATGATGCTGTATGAAACTCAGATGATTGGAAGAGATGCCTATTGGTGCAACTCTCCCGGATTAAACGCTGACTGCCGCCCCTTTATCGTTTACGGCTTCAACTATGAACGCGGCGTGGCGGAGATGGTCCACGATTCCGGGCACCGGGCGGAGTTCATCCTGGACCAGGTGTATGGTTGGGCGAACTACGACAAGCCCTATGAACAGTATTCCGATTGGGAACGTTTCAGCGCTTACGAGTCCGTATCTCCCGGTCACGCTGGTGTTGGGATTGTACATTTCCCTCCCAACGGCACGTTTGATTATGACTGGGGTAATAACACCTATGTGTTGTCCGCCTGCGACGACTGGGTGGCATATCCGGACATGACCGGAAGACAGCGTTCCGTCAACTGTGAGGAGTGGGGAAACGGTGATTCGCTTTCTTATTTGAAATGGTGGTTCAAGAGAATGCCTCACGTCAGCGGGAAGGATCCCATCAGCGGGAAATACCGTAACTGGTGGGTCTACTATACCCTGGATTATTTGAACGATCCTCCTGCGGTCGAAGAATCGACCCTTTCTCTCGGGATCAGAGGCAAAGCGGCGTCGGAAATCGTCGGAGAGCAGCTCAGCTGGTTTGCAGCCGCTTCCGGAGGCTCTGGATCCCTTAGTTTTCGCTTTGATGTTTATCTGGACGGAAAACTAATTGAACAAGGGACTTACAACACCGACAATGCGTTCAGCTATGTCCCCATCACTGCCGGGACTTATTCTGTGAAGGCCTTTGTAAAAGATGGAACGGGAACAGTTGTCTCGAAAATGAGCAGCGACGTTATTGTAACGTCAGCAGTTCCGCTGCAGGAAGGTCTCGCAGGAGAAAATGTCCGCTGGACCCTTTATAACAACGGTGATCTCATCTTTTCCGGCAGTGGACCGATGCAGACCGACAACACGCCTTGGAAGAATGCAGGTTCAATCAAGAGAGTGCTTATCGAAGACGGCATCACCTCTATTGGGTGGTCTGCATTCAGTTCCACTGATCTTGAGGAGATCATCATTTCTGACACCGTTACGGCCATTGAGGCAGGGGCATTTGCTAACAGTAAGCTTAAGAACATCACGATTCCAAGTTCGGTGTCATTCATCGGAGAAGGTGCGCTGATGGATTTTGATCTCACCGAAATCACCGTGGAACCGGGAAACTCGAGTTATTGCAGCGTTAACGGCATCCTTTTCAGCAAGGATATGACATATCTTCTTAAGTATCCAGACGCAAAAAGCGATGAAAACTATGCTGTTCCTGAAAGCGTCACCGATTTGGCGGCTTTTGCATTTTGTTACAACACAAGTCTGAACAGTATCCAGCTTTCTCAAGGCATTTCCGTAATCCATGACAGCACGTTCTTCTTCTGTCCTTCTCTACAGGAAATCGGGATTCCTTCTGCCGTGGAAAGAATCGAAGACTCCGCATTTGAACATTGCACAAACCTCCACAGTATCTACTATGGCGGCACCGAATCAGAATGGCACAGCATAACCAAGGGCAAACAAAACACACCTTTGGCATCGGCAGCAATCTACTACTCATCACCGAAGATTGCTACAAAGTTTAACGCCCATGAGTGGGCGAAAGCGGAACTTGCCGAAGCTGAGACTATGGGTATCATTCCCGCTGAGCTCCTTGATGCGGACCTGACACAACCCATCACACGTGCCGAATTCGCCGCTGTCAGCGTCAAGGTCTATGAAGCCCTCAGCGGTCTGACTGCGAAACCCGCTGCAGACAATCCCTTCACCGACACTGTTGACCCTGAGGTGCTGAAAGCACTCAATGTCGGCATCACCAACGGTCTCAGCGCCACGGAGTTCGCGCCGGACCGGCTCCTCAATCGGGAGCAGGCTGCCACCATGCTTACCCGCGTTTACAAGAAAGTCCTTTTCTCTGGTTGGACCCTTGAAGGCGACGAAGATTTCGTTCAGCAGTTCGGTTCTCTTTTTGAAATGCCCGATCCTTTTACTGATGACGCGGACATTTCCTCCTGGGCAAGAGACAGTGTTTATTTCATGGCAGCCAATGGTATCATCAAAGGGATTGAGGGCGGCAAGTTTGCTCCCCGCGCCGTTATCGACGAGCAGAAAGCATCCGGTTACGCCCAAGCGACCAGGGAACAGGCACTTCTGATCGCGGTTCGTATGGTTAAGAACCTGAAATAATGCAAGCCAAACAGAAGGGCTGCGAAACCGCGGCGAACAAGGTTCGTCCGGACTTCACAGCCCTAGTGTTTCTAATCACCCTTACCATGCATCCGCGGGCCTCGGTGCGGAACCAGTAAAGGGAAGTGCCTGTTGTCTCATCCGATTTCCTTCCAGAAACCGGACGCATTCCCTGTCGAAATGACCGGCGAGGACCGACACGCGAAAGCATTGTGCGCTCATTTCACACAAAAGCACCAGCCGCGTCATTTCCGGCGCGGCTGGTGCTGAATCTATGCGTTGTTCTGAACTGCGGCGGGCCGCCAATGAGATACGTTCCTACAGCATGCAACCGTAGGCCACGGTGCGCAGCCGGTGATGGTGGTACAGCTCGTCCGTGGGCATCATGTTGTGCATGTAGGCGATGGAGAACTTGCCCACCGGGTCCGCCTCCACCCAACTGCCGGAGCCGCCGGTCCAGCCGAAGGCCCCCAGGTGGCCGTTGTGCCCGAAGCGCCGGGTCATCAGCGTGCGGAAGCCCAGGCCGTAGCCGTAGCCTGCCAGATAGTCGTTCTCATAATCCCGCAGCTGTTCTTCGCCCAGCTGGTTTTCGGTGAGCATGGCGACGGTGCCCGCACCCAGGAACTTCCGCCCCTTGTAGCTGCCGCCGTTTGCCAGCATCTGCATGAAGATCGCGAAGTCCGTGGCGGTGGTGATGAGGTTGGGCCGGGCTCCCACGGGGGTCCTGGCGGGGTCCATGCTCTCGTCGTAGTAATCCGCCGCGGGGGTGAAGCTGCCGTCCGCCTCCCGGCGGTAGGAGGTCACCAGCCGGTCTTTGTTTTCCGGGGTGAAGAAGGTGTCCGTATCCTTCAGCTCCAGGGGTTCGATCACCCGGTCCCGGAAGACCTCCCGCAGGGGCTTGCCCTCAAAGGTCTCCACCAGGGCCCCCATGATCTCGCTGCCGAAGCCGTAGAGCCAGTGGGTCCCCGGCTCGAACATCACCGGCACGTCGCCCATGGCCCGCACCTCCTCCCGCAGGGTGGGGGTGCCTTTTTTCAGCAGCTCCGCGATGCGCTCGCTCATGGCGGCCAGGGTGGGGGTGTTGGCGTTGGCGACGGGGAACATGCAATAGGGCAGACCGCACATCATGGCTACGGCGTTGCGGATGGTGAGGGGCTTTTCCGCGGGAACCACGTCGATGTTGCCGTCGGGACGCCGGACGAATTTCCTGGTCTCCTTCCACTCCGGCAGGTAATCCCCCACCGGATCGGAAAAGAGGAACCTGCCCTCCTCATAGAGCATGCCCAGGATGGCGTAAGTAAAGAGCTTGGTGGTGGAGGCCTGGCGGTACATGGAATGACCGTTCACCTTTTTCCCGGAGGCGATATCGGCGTAGCCCGCGCCGCCCTCGTAAACCAGCTCGTCCCCCTCCATGATGCTGCAGGTGCAGCCTGGCACGGTGCGCGCCGCGAATTCCTCCAGTAGCCTGTCCAGGCGGGAAAAGTCATGCTTCATCTGTCTTCTCCTTTGCTTTACAGGCCCTTCGCCCAGTCCGTCAGCTCTGCGGCGCTGCGGCAGAGCTTCGCGCCTGCGATGGCCGCGCCTTTCACATGGGGCTGCAGCTTTTCGGCGGTCTTGCCGATGCCGCTGCCGCCGGAGGTGGCGAAAAGGGCGACGGTCTTTCCCGTCCAGTCGTAGCCTTCACAGAAGGCGTTGACCACGTTGGGGGCGACGCCGTACCAGATGGGGAAGCCGATGAAGACCCGGTCATACTGCCCGAAGTCCTCTACCTTGCCCGCAACGGGCACCTCCTTGTTGCCGAATTTTTCTTTGTTGCAGCGGGCCAGGGGGTTGGTCCATTTGAGGTCCGCCGGGGTGTAGGGCTTCTCCGGCACGATCTCGAACAGCTCCGCACCCAGCGCCTCGGCCAGTTCCCGGGCCACCTTGGCCGTGGTCCCGGCCTCTGCGCTGAAATAGGCTACCAGCGTTTTCATATCCGATTCCTCCTTTGTGTCGTTTGCGTTTCCGAGCATGGTCGTTTGCATTATTCTAGCATATCCCGCCCTGCGGATAAAGTGTTTTTCTATCCTTCGCCCGCCGGAGCACGCCCCCCTTTGTTCTTTTTTCAGAAAACAGTTGACTTTGCAGGGGGAATCCTTTATAATGGCAAAGCTTTCGAGCAATGCGTGGAGAAGTCGCGTAGTTTGGTCGAGCGCGCACGATTGGAAATCGTGTATACCCCATAAGGGTATCGAGGGTTCGAATCCCTCCTTCTCCGCCACGGAGAGCCTTGAAACACAAGGGTTTCAGGGCTCTCCGCTTTGTTTTTAGCCTAATTTTAGCCTAATTGGAAATTACGGACTTTATATACCGTTCCATGCGGTCAGCAGACTGTTGCCGCATTTTCTGCGAAGCATGCCCGTAAATATCCAGCGTGAAACTTGCGGTCGCATGACCAAGATTTGTCTGAACCGTCTTGATGTCGTCTCCGCTTTCAATAGCAGCAACTGCATAACTATGTCTGAGGTCATGAAAGCGAGTGTTCTCGTATCCGAGTGACCGGGCGATATTCTTGAATTCTTTATACACGGTAAGGTGAACAAGATGTCCGCCGGCTGCATCGGTAAAGACTAGTCCGTCCGGGTTGCTCCAAGCCTCTCCGGCCCAAACCCGCTCGCTCTCCTGCTGTTCTTTTCTTTTCTGGAAGAGAGACATAACATAGTCTGCAACTGTTATCAGACGAGCTCGACCGTTCTTTGTGGGAGAGAGTACGTACTTGCCACCAACCTTATGCGTCTTCGTCAGTTGTTTGTTGATATAGATGCTGCTATGCTCAAAGTCCACACAGTCCCAGGTCAGCCCTAATACTTCACCTTGCCGCATGCCTGTAAAAAGCGTAATGAGAAAGAGGCATTCAAAGCGGTGGCCTTTAATCGCATCAACGAATTTCCGAATGTCGTCCTGTTCCAAAGGGACGATTTCTTTTTTGTACACCTTCGGAAGATCGCAGGCTTCAGTTGGATTATACTTCAGCTCCCCGATCCGCACAGCCTGATTCAGAGCCTTATGGAGGACTCCGTTGATGTTCTTAATGGTCTTCGGTGAGATTTCCTGCTCAAGCAGCCTATTGTAGAAACGCTGAATTTGCAGAGTAGTCAGTGAAGTCAACCGGATTTTTCCGAGAGCTGGTTTGATGTGGACATTGCAGGAGGATCTGTACGAATCCAGAGTATATGGCTTCACTGAGTTTGAAACATAGGTATCCAGCCACAGATCAAGCCATTCTCCGAGCGTCTGCTTTGATGGAGCCACATAACAGCCTTGATTGATGTCGCTGAGTGCCTCAATCAGTTTGTCCTTGACTGCTTTTTGCGTCGGCCCGGTAATGGAGTGCTGTATCCCCGTCGCCGGGTCAGAATAGCGTGCCTGCCAGTAAACATAGGACTTACCATTCCTGGATGCGGTAATCTTTCGAATAGAGCCAGTGCCATTGGCAGCACGACTGGATGATTTCGAACGCGGCATATATCCTCCTTCCTGCCGCTCATGATATATCCATCACAGGGACAGAATACCATTTTGTACTGTCTAAAGCAAAGCAATCTTTCTACGCGGTTTTTCCCTGAAGGAACTCCCGCAGGGCATCGCGGGGAATACGCAGCTGTCTGCCAATCCTGATGCTTCTCAGTTGGCCGGACTTTACGAGCGAATACGCCGTATTCTTGCCAACATTCAGGATGTCCATCAGATCATCTACGCTCAGGGCAAGCGGCAGGCTCTCCAGACTCTGGTATTTCATATCCATTGCTCCTATCTCCTTTCTCAAGTGTATCTTCGACGGCATTGAGCCGCCTTTGATTTGGCTTCTGTCAGGTTATACTGGTTTTTCTGAGAACCATCACCTCCATCAATGAAACACAACTTGACTTACATCCGCTTCTGAGATTTCTGAGGTGGCTGCGTTAGTTCGTCGCCACATCAGCCCAAAGAGATTCTCATACTGATGAACACCTCTTCATTCTTTCGAGGAGCAGATCATCAATACCTTTGCAGCATGGATCCCAGGAGACTGGCACCATTTCAAAGCCATATTCCCTGCCAGAACAAATCGCGTACTCTCGCAGTTGCCGAACCGCATCATTTGTCCTGTAGTCAGCATCGTACATAACGAGAATCCGCCGCTTTCCCAAACTGGATAAGGCAGTGAATGCGGCAGCCAGCTGAGACTTGTTGGACACTCCGGTGAGTCCGACGAAACCGTGGGGATAGCCCGAACTGCGTGAAAGGCAATAGGCTATGTCCGCCTTCATAATGCCTTCGGTCAGACAGACGGACTCGTCCGAGTCGTTACCGTTTACGCCTATGAAATGCGCACAGCAGTGAGACTTGGTCCCGTAATACTGATCCGTACTGGTAAGGTTGTAGAATTTGCCGTGGTATGGCTTGTCCAGCCTGACTTGAATCGCTTCAATTTGTCCCCGTTCATTCCGATCCGGAAGCATGATTCCGGAGCCGCGTATGTCCAGGTTCCAGCAGCCGCTTTCGCGGTCGCAGTAGAAGCCTGGCACGCCTTCAAGGATGCAGCCACGTTCCAATAGTCCTGCGATTATTTTGTTAACCCGCATTGCTGGTGTCGTCCGATACCCTAACCAGGCAATTTCCTCAGAGCTGAGTCCTCTGGCCTTCAGCGATTCCTGGTGTGAAGGGCAGAGGCTCAGCATCGAGAGGAGATTGGAGTAGGTGTTATCCCGGACTTCCACAGAGGCAACGGTTAATTCGCCGGTTTCGGGTGGTTGACTGCGCTCTTTCCGCTCCGGAACTTCACCGCCCTGGAATATGCGAGTGAGTTCCTGGTAGGCGCTGCTTCGATCGACATTGCAGTATTCGGCATAGAGGTGAAGTACACCCCCGCCTTTGCCGCAGCGATTGCAGCGAAACACATTATCGCTGAGCAGCACATTCAGATGAGCGCTTCGATCATCGCAAAAGGGGCATCTGCACTGCCATTGCGTCTTGGTTCTCCGCACTACGGCAATGCCAAGCAAGTCAACAACCTCTGCTATACTGCATGGCAGGTTACCCGTTTTGCCCATACTCACACCTCACAGCGTTCTGTTCAACTGGCCATCTTCTCAACTGCGTTCAGCAGCACGGTAGCTCCGGCCTTCAGCGCAATGTTTCTCCCGGCGTAGTTCTTCACATACCATGCGAGATCTCCAGGGTGCGTCATGGCGAGTTCCCCCAGAGTACAGCCGGCGTATCTCCCCACGTCCACTTTGACCGCCTTGGCTTCTTCGATACTCATCGTCTTGAGGAGTTCTTCCAGAGTCTTTGGCGCTTCAGGAGATTTTTGGCTCTGTTTGGACTGAGCCGGCACAGACGCTGCAGGTTCTGCTGTCTGCACAGGAGAGATCACAGGTGTGGAATTCACCTGAACTACCGGCTGCTCATTGACATCCTCTGGAGGAAGATGAATGGGCGAATCGGCGATTTCGTCTGTGTTGGTATCACCGCTGAAGCAGAACTGAGTTCCGTAACCCGCATCAGCGAGAGCTCTGCCCTTGGCAACGGTCTCCGCCACTTCGAGGTAGCGCCCGCCGAAGGGGTCGTCAGTAAGGAAGCGATGGGAATACGCCTTCCCGATGAACTGCTCCGGAGGATCCGCTTTGTTGGCATAAACCCGGCAGCAAATACAGGCGGACTTGTCATCCAAGTGGATAATCTCCGGATCGAGTTTTCCTTCGGGATGATGGAGTCTGAACCAGAGAACACGGTATTTCGCGTCCAGGTAGGCGTCGTTGCTGCCATCCTCGCCGGTATTCATTCGGACGAAGTCGGACGGGTTAAAGCCCTCTACCGAGTTGATTGCCGGAATCATCTTTCCGCTGTTGTTACTCATAAAAAATACCCTCCACTAATAAATGCCGTTTTGGGGGCCCTTTTGACCACCCTGTCTTCAGGAAAATTTCAGCTGGCACACTTTTGGAGTTCGCGGTTGTAGTACGCGACTATGCGGTCAGCCAGCACGGTATTTCGTTTGTCTACATCAGACTTGTGGATTGCGGTATACATCGCCTGCCTTTGCCCGATGAGAATCACTTTTTCCTTTGCACGTGTTATTGCGGTGTACAGAAGGTTGCGCCGGAGCATGATGTAGTGCTCTTTCAAAAGCGGAACGATCACCGTGGGATACTCGGACCCCTGGCTCTTGTGGATCGTCATGCAGTATGAGAGTTCCGTGTCTTCCATCATGTCCAGCGTATAAAGGAGTTCACGACCGTCAAGCAGCCGGATTTGGATTATCGGATCACCGTCGTCGGAGCTTATCCCGGTAATGATGCCGACATCGCCATTGGAGACTCCCTCACGGTTGCAGGTTTGAATGATGCGGTCACCAACCCGGTAAACCTTGCTTCCGGATTTCGCTTCGGGCTTTCTTTCATCTGCCGGATTCACCAGCTCACGAAGTTTGGCATTCAGCGCATTCGCGCCTACGTCGCCCCGCTTTCGGAACGGCGTAAGGATTTGAACGCCTTCGATGCCATGAGCGCTTATCTCCGACAGATATTGCTGAATGACCAGCTGAGCCGCTTCTTCCGAATTGCACACATCAAGCATCTGGAAGTCCTCTCCGTACTGGAGGTGGGTGTCATTGTGGTTGATGGCTTGGGCGTTTACGGCAATCCGGCTGTTATGTGCCTGTCGAAACACCGTATCCAGTACTGCCGTAGGAACTAGTTCGCTCCTCATCAGCTCGCGGAGCACATTTCCTGCCCCGACTGACGGTAGTTGATCGGCGTCTCCGACAATGATCATTTGGCAGCCCGGCTTAAGACGGTCAAACAGCGCGTAAGCAAGCCGCATATCCACCATGCTGAATTCGTCCACAACGACAAGGTCTGCCGAGAGCATGGTGTCGTCGTTCAGATCTGATTCGTCGTCCGTGATCAATCCGAGAGCGGAGTGGATCGTTGAGGCCGGTAGCCCGGTTTGCTCTTCCATCCTTCGGCTGGCCCTTCCGGTCGGTGCTGCCAGGAGAATCTCCCATCCCGGCCGGGCTTTTCTGTACACATCCAGGATGAATCGGAGCGTTGTGGTTTTGCCAGTCCCAGGACCCCCTGTCATAATGGACAGAGGGTATGAAAGGCACAGCTCGACAGCCCGGCGCTGAGAGGGGGACAGCTTCTGTGCCATCCCCGCCTCAACAGCAGCAATCCGATCACGGAGCTGCGGTATAGGATGAAAGCCGGAGTCCATCAGCATGGAAACGACTCTCTTCGCCGTTTGTACTTCGCACATGCGTTCGTAGCTGAGGTACACCCGTGTGCCTTCCAGATAGACTCTCGACTCTGCACGCTCAGCAGACAGCGCCTTTTCTATGTCCTGTTTTGAGACGATCTCCTGATCGCAGTCCCGGTTCAGAAGCTCATAACATTTGTCGATGGTGTCTTTCGCGCTGAGGAACAAATGCCCAGACACGCGGGCCTCGTCCAGGACATAAGCAATCGCCCCGGAATACCGAAGCGGATTCCGAAGACTTACCTGCGTTTTTCTTGCGATGGCGTCGACGGTCAGAAACCCAAAGCCCTTGATCCGGCACAATTGGAACGGATCTTCGCGCACAATCCGAAGGCTGTCATCTCCGAATGCTTCCCGGATAAGACTTGCCCTCTTTGGCGAGACACCGTATGGAGCCAGATAAAGCATCAGGTCGCTGATCGCTTTCGTCGCCTGATAGGAGTCAACTATTCGCTGCAGCTTCGCTTCCGCAATGCCTTTGATACTGAGCAGTTCCTCCGGGTTTTGATCCAGGACCTCAAGAGATTTCAGGCCGAATCGGGAGACAATGGCTCTGGCTGTTTCCGGTCCGATCCCTTTGATCAGGCCGCAGCTTAAGTAGGCGACCATATCTGCCTGATTCGTCGGTACAAGCTGATGCACGATTTCGACAGACAACTGCAGGCCGTATTTGGAGTTCTCCCAAGTGCCGTCGAGCTCCACCTCCACCGCATCCGTCGCCGGCAGGTTCATGCCGACAGCAGTGAAGTGGATCTTGCGGTCAGAATAGTAACGATTCGTCCGGGCTGCAGCAGGTACCGATTCGTCAAGCGTGTTGTAGGAGAACACGCAGTACCCGGACGCTGACTGGAAAACAGCCCGTTCAAATCTGCACTTCATGAAGCCACCTCCTACGAGACGGGGACCTGCGTGATTTTGAAAACTCTGGTTTCGGTCCTCTCAACAAAGTCGTCGTATACTTCGGGATACTGCGCTCTAAGCGCGGAAAGATTATCCTTGCTGATTCCCTCGCGGTACTGGGGATTGTAGGTCACGCAGTACTTGTTGCTGCCAAATTCACAGCTTGCGGAACAGGCGCTCCCCATCTGCGCAATGACTGGTGCGTACAGAGCTTTGATCTTCTGATCAAGCGCGCGAACCTGCGCCTCGTGCTGCTTCTTCTCTTCTTTCAAATCACAGAGGAGAGACAGCGTGAGACCAAAGCTGGGCGGCAGACTGACGGAAGCCGCTCTTTTGTCCGCCGGACCGTAGTAACGGCGCAGCGTCTCCAGTACCAAATCCGGATTCTCAGTCAGAGGCGGTTCCACCCTGGAGCAAACATAGTTATTCCAGAACTCCTGGAGCTGCAGGATGGTGCTTTCCTCTTCTTCCAGGTCCCGTTCGATCTTCGCCCATACGAAGTCGGTTTCGCTGTTGCTGAACAGGCAGGCGATATAGGCTACGTCGAGATTCATGACTGCAAGATAGTGCTTAACCTGAAGCTCATAGTGCTTCGGCACTGCGCCATTGAACCATGAGGTCTTCATGTTGTTATAGTGCGAGGTCTTGCATTCGAGTATGGCTTTCCTGCCATCCGGAAGAAGCACAAAGCGATCCACATCGGCGATCATGAATGGAAACAGTGGATGCTGGTACATCATGTGGTCTTCATAGACGGTCAGGCCGGTCTTCTTTGCGAAAATCTGCGCCACAACGTCTTCCAGCAAATGCCCGATCTCAAAAGTGATGCTTTTGTCTTCATCTTCGATTTGGGACAGTCTGCCGATTTTGTCGTAGTACAGATCCCTGGCCGTGCGATAAGGGGACTGATTCAGGGCAACAGCCACATCGCTTCCGCCGATGCCCTTCCGCCGCCAGTCCAGCCACTCATCGTTCGTGAGTTTCGTGGTATCGACAAGGGGGATGGGCTGATAGTTCAAATCTAATGCCATTTGTTTTCGTTCGCTCCTTTCAGTTGATCCAGGTCTTCAACTCCGACGAGTTCGTCCACCTGCACGGAATCATCAATGTACTCACCTTCAGGAAGCGGGCAGTCGGGACCTAGAGCGATTTCAACTGCTTCTTCTGCGCTCTTAGCTTCTACGTCAACGTGCCCGTACAAAGACCATAGAAGATGAACTCGATAGGTCTTCATACCTTTCACCACTTGAAGGAGCCGGGACGATCGTAATCGCTCCAGTTGATGTGCAAAGCGCGGGCGATGATTTCTTCCAGCTGAGCGATTCGAATGCCGGCAGCACCTTCACACTGAGCGGAGAAAATCACGTCACTCATCTGCATATAGAGCTCATACGCCGTACAGGGAGAGTCACCGTGAATAGCGAGGAAGTATTCCTGAGCCTCGTAGCTGGATTTCTTGGGTGCTCCGATCTTTTTGAGTACACCCAGCATAGTCGTAGCCGGATACTGAATCTCAATATCCAGCAGTTTGATCTGGGCATCGATCGAAGCGCAGTATCTGGCATAGAGAAGAGCCAGCTGCTTATCGAAGTAGTCCATATCTACGCCGTTTCTGTGATCCGTTTTGATCGGGTACCCAAGGGGGATGATTCGATCGCCATTGCCGTTCAGAAAGATGGGATACAGATTCGCACCGCTCATACCGACATCTGAGGTCGTAAAGCGAAGTGCAGGCACGATCCCATCGGGATTCAGGCCCTTGGCTGCGACTTCGCGCCGATAGGTGTCAAGCAGCTTGTCTGCCTGGCCGTCCAAGCGCCAGATCGCAGTGGCCATCATGTGGTCGAAATGCGCCGTGACGAAATGATTGCCGGGGAACTCCTGGTTCACATAGTCACACACATGCTCGAACAGAGGGAGCATCTCCATGACGGCGTAGTCTTTGGGATCGCCGCCATGGACTGCCGACACCTTGCTGTCCGCGATTCGGATGAGGCTGTCTCCGGTGGCGACGCCCATGCAGTAGTTGATGATCTCTGCGAAAACTTCCTTGGATACCCGGCTCAGCGCATAGCCAGAAATCCTCGCTCTTTCCAGCACGGACTTCAAAGCACAGGAGCGAACAGGGAAACTGTCGCCGTTCACGTTCATAAGCAAACGGGTATTCGCCATCGTATCGCGGAGGATATCATCGCCATTGGTCAGATTCTGGGAAATGGTATTGCTCGCAGGAGAGCCGTCTTCCAGAGGCTCAAAAGCCAGGTCTTTGGATCGCGCAGTCATCCAGCGGCTGTTCTGGGCCCTTTCGCCGAGAAATCCCAGGAAGTCACCCGGACTGCCGAAGGATTTGCTGAAGTTGTCTGCGTACACTTTGGTTTCCACCATGTTTGATACCGCCTTTCTGGTTTTCATATTCTCAAACCCGCTGTGCAGCAGGGTCTGGACAAAAAAGAAACGCCTTGATCTGAAAAAACAAATCAAAGCGCACACACATATTAGGCGGTGATCGTTAATAATCAGCGCCTCTCAAATGCCAGCAGATGCTTGGCTCACAACTTAGTAAGCTCCACGAGGGAGAAAGAATCTAGTAAGAACGCAATCATCATACTGCATTTTTCCGAGGCTCGCTATAATACCGGAATCTCCTTTCAGCGCCAAAAAGGTTTTTGCAAAAACCGCGCCACAGCTTGCTTTGCCGTGACGCGGTCTTTTTTCCATGGTCAGTTTTAGGTATCAGCAGGATTTGAAGAGAAATACGATAACCAGGGCCAGACGGAACGGAATGATCCCGCCGCCCCGGGCATTGCAGCTTTTCCGTTGCTGAATTGGCTGGAGATCTCTTCCTGCTCCTTCGGGAGCATCTGATTATAGCAGCGTTCCCCGGTCATATGACCGCTGAAAGGGTATCGGGGTTCCGTGCGGGTATGCCACTAGCCACTCCAGAATTGTCCTTCAGAGTCTGGATCATAGCCTCCTCAATCGCCGCCAGATCACACCCAATATCCGCAATGTTTACGTGGATATGGTCTTCCGTCCAACCGCACAAGCAATAGGCCCCGTCGCAGTTTAGCTCTGCCGTGCGGTAAACAGGCTCCGTACCGTCTTTCTTCATGGAGAAGCCGATCATCCTGCATTGCGTAGGAGCAGAAGGCGTCGGTACCTCAGCAACAGCACAGATGCGGTCTCCGGATTTGAAGCAGCGGACCTTGAACTGGCCTTGGCGATATGGTCCAGTAACTGGACCGTCGGCTGCTTCCGTGTAGTTGTATGCTGCGGAGAGAAACCGGCTGCCTTGCTTAAGCAGGCGAATCATAAAGACCTTCGGCATATGATAGAAGGACTCCGGGATGTGCAGATGCTCGTTGTAGTACCGCTGCTTGTATGTGTTATACATAAGTCCTCCTTCCTTCACGTCGGTGCTTCATTACCAACTGCGTTAAGCCCGTTTGGGAAT